>OGGJ01000031.1_pt1 | contig 143907 bp, 112 predicted proteins | sample 1571071 | NCBI WGS metagenome assembly OGGJ01 (sample SAMEA2581954, study PRJEB24529) | metagenome | biome: Human gut stool | place: China | collected 2011
GACATAAACAAAGTCGGCGTCAGGCAATTGCCTGACGCCGACTTTGTTTATGTCATCTTATTTGCTCATGTCTATTTTCCAGTTGCCGTCGGCGTCTTTCTTGAGCTTGATTTTGTCGTCGCTGGTCTTTTTCTCGAACTCCATCTTGGCCTCTACCACGGCCTCGGTGCCGTCCTCTGATATCTCCTCTGACAGGATTTCGTACGACTTCAGTTCGCCGTTGTTGGCGTAAGCGGTGCTCGCCTTGCTCTGCATCATGGCTACGAGCTGGTCTTTCTCGGCGTCGGTCTTCGGAGCTTTGTCCTCCTTGAAGTACACGAGTTCGGCCATCTTCTTGCCGTCCTGCTTCTGTACCGCCTTGATGAACTGCTCTGCTACGCTTTTGGGAGAGTTACCGCCGCCTCCGCAAGAGGCCATTGCCAGCATGGCCACGACGGCCACTACAAATCCAAATAGTTTCTTCATGTCATTAAAGTTTTAAGTTAATATTGGGTTAAAAAGTCACGATTGTCTCCAGTGCGGCGTTGTTGCAGATGTCCGACGGCAGTATGCAGCGTATGGGTTCGAGCCCCGGCAGGTGGAAGTAGTGCCTCTTCCGTCCGGCAAGAGGCCGTCCGGCCTTACGGTAGGCGAAGTCAACCAGTTCGCAGCAGTACATCTTTGTAGTGTCAGCGTCGTCGTAGTCATGGTCGAAGAGCGTTCCCCTTTGGTACACTTCCATGGCGAAGCGCGCCGCACGCGCCGCCGTGGCGGAGTCTCCGCGCAGGCGTTTCACCTCGCCGATAGTGGCGTTCATCGACGAGTAAAACCGCTTCGGCGTGTCCATCTTCACGCGGTCGGGGTCGCCCTCGTAGTCGGGTTCGCCCGGAACGGCGTGCACCACCATCATCACTCCGCACGAGTCGACCACAATCCCGATGTGAGAGTATTCGCCATGCCTGTCCGCCGCGAGCACGGCGCGGCTCGTAAGGCCGCTTCCCCGGCGGAAAACCACGTCGCCTGCGCGCAGCCTACACCCTTCGGGCAGTATGCTTCTCTGCTCCCTGTCGGCGCAAGAGGCAAGCGTAAAAGCCGTAAACAGTATGATGAAGAGCTTTTTCATGGCTTCGCAAAGGCATTGCGGAGCAAATATAGTGAAAATAGTTTAAATGACAAAATGTCTGCTAAAATCTTTACAAACAATGCCGGGTTACCGTTACAAGGGAAGTTAACACCCACCCCAGCCCTCCCGAAGGGAGGGGGCTTAGTATGCTTTTGCCAATAAGTTCGCCGTTTGGGCGCATCCGGCTCATATTGCTTATCGGGCTTATTTGGCCTAATATGCCAGATAAGCCCGGTGTGCTTGCTAACTGCTTGATTGCCAATGACTTTCCAATATGCCGCCTTTTGGTTTGCAAAAGGCCGTCAATTGCAATGCAAAAGGCCACCTTTCGCATTATGAAAGGTGGCCTTTTGCGGTTCATCCGCAGTTCAGGTGTAAGCATACTTGTTCCGCCGGATTTGCAATCCGGCGGTTTTTAAGTGCGGATTTGCAATCCGCTCACCAACATACATCATTTTATAGATGTGCGGTTCAAGCGGATTACAAATCCTTATAATAAATTTCGACGGATTGCAAATCCGCCGAAACATATTACCCACCGCCTGAATTACAGTAGGATGTATATGTTTATTGGCTTTATATTCCATACACCCGAACTGCGGATGAGCCGCCTTTCGTAAAGCCGTTAATCTGTCAAGGCATATCAAGCTCCCTCCCTTCGGGAGGGTTGGGGTGGGTATCAGGAGGCGTGATGGTGGGTGTCAGGTGTCCTGGTGTTGGGTGTCAGCTGGCGTGTTGTTGGGTGTTCTTACTTCTTCATGATAAGCGTCAGTCCGTCGCGGAGCGGCAGTATGACCTTCTCCACGCGGCTGTCGGCGGCCACATGGTCGTTAAACGCCTCTATGCCTGCGGTCTGGCGGTCTGAAGGGCGCGGCTTTTCGAGCACATGGCCGTCCCAAAGCGTGTTGTCGGCGAGTATGAAACCGCCCGGGCGCAGCACCTTTATAGCCATCTCGTAAGCCTCGATGTACGTGCGCTTGTTGCCGTCGAGGAACACCATGTCGAACTCCACGCCGAGCCTCGGGGCTTCCTTTACGGCGTCGCCGATGATGAAGCGTATCTTGTCGGCCACGGGCGAACCTTCGAGCCACGGCCGGGTAAAATCTTCCAGCTCGTCGTCAATCTCGTAGGTGTACACCATGCCGCCGTCGCCGAGGCCCTCGGCCATGCAGATTGCGCTGTAGCCGCTGAACGTCCCCACCTCGAGTATGCGCTTGGGGCGCACCATCCTGACGAGCATCTTCAGCAGCCGGCCTTGCAGGTGGCCGCTGGCCATGCGCCCGTGCAGCAGGTGTATGTTCGTGGCACGCCACAGGCGGTAGGGGTAGTCGCCCTCCGGGTCGATGTGGGAGAGGAGGTATTGTTCTAATTCACAATTCATAATTCACAATTCATAATTGGGTTGCACATTATAATAAATGAATTAACGACGTCGGTCATAATTATGAATTGTGAATTATGAATTATGAATTAAGATAGCGCTCACGGCCAGCCTATACGAGTCGAGGCCGAAACCGCAGATTACGCCGAGGCAGGCGGCCGATAGCATCGACTTGTGGCGGAAGTCCTCGCGCCGGTGTACGTTGGATATGTGCACCTCCACTACGGGGCAGGTGATGGCGCGTATGCAGTCGTGCAGGGCCACGCTGGTGTGCGTGTATGCGCCGGCGTTGAGCACTATGCCGTCATACGTGAAGCCCGTTTCCTGCATTTTGTCGATGAGCACGCCCTCGACGTTGCTCTGGAAGTAATCTATTTCCACGCCGGGGAACGCTTCGCGCAGCCGCGGCAGGTAGTCGTCAAACGAGCATGAGCCGTACACGCTTGGCTCGCGGCGGCCCAAAAGGTTAAGGTTGGGGCCGTTGAGTACGAGTATTTTCATAATCAGTCATTTTTTCTTAACTTTGCACCGAAAGGCCGCCACATTGCCAACCAGGCGGCACTATGCATTGCAAAAGTACAAAAATATATGGTAACTACGAACAAAAAACCTGCGAATATCGTCGACGCATACCGCCGGTACATGAAACTGGAGCGTAATTTCACGCAGAACACGCTCGACGCTTACATGCGCGACATAGGCAAGCTGCTGCTCTTCCTTGCGTCAGAGGGCGTCGAGCCGCAGGCCGCCAGCCTGGACGACCTCCGCCGCTTCGCCGCCTCGCTGCACGACATCGGCGTCAGTCCGCGCACGCAGTGCCGCATATTGAGCGGCGTAAGGTCGTTTTACCACTTCCTGCTGCTTGACGGATACATCGCCGACGACCCTACCGAACTGCTTGAATCGCCACAAATCGGCGAGCATCTGCCCGAGGTGCTGACCACCGGCGAGGTCGACCTGATGGAGCAGGCGGTGGACCTGTCGAAGTGGGAGGGACAGCGCAACAAGGCCATCGTTGAGGTGCTTTTCAGCTGCGGACTGCGCGTGAGCGAGCTTGTCACGCTGCGCCTCTCCGACCTTTATCTCGACGAAGGCTTTATCCGCGTCAAGGGCAAGGGGCGCAAGGAGCGGCTTGTGCCCATCTCCGACAGCGCAGTAGGGCAGCTCCGCCTGTGGTTCGACGACCGCTGCCGCATGGACATCAAGCCCGGCGAAGAGGACTACGTGTTCCTCAACCGCCGCGGAGCGCACCTTACGCGCACCATGATACTGATAATGGTGAAGCGGCTCGGCGCTGAAGCCGGCATAAAGAAGACCATCAGCCCCCACACGCTGCGCCATAGCTTCGCCACGGCGCTGCTCGAAGGCGGTGCCGACCTGCGCGCCATACAGGCCATGCTGGGGCATGAGAGCATCGGAACGACCGAGATTTACACTCACATCGACACCCACACGCTGCGCCAGGAAATTCTTGAGCACCATCCGCGAAACATCAATCACGCAACCTGTTGACGCTCAACGCATTACAAAAGGCCGTGTCTTGCATTGCAAAACACGGCCTTTTACATTATAAAAGACGGCCTTTTAGACGGTAAAAGGTGGCCTTTCGCATTGCGAAAGGCCACCTTTTGAAAACCCACCCCAACCCTCCCGAAAGGAGGGAGCTTGGTCGCCTGTTGCTACTAAACTGCAAATAAGGTTTTGGCAAGCGTCATTTCCTATTACATTTTACTTCAAGCCAGGTTGTCGGAAACTGTCATGCCGCACTACGATGCGGCATCCAGTGAATGCAACAAGTGTTATTTGAAGTGCATTATGCCTCCTGGATGCCGCATCGTAGTGCGGCATGACGGTTACCAACTGATTGGATTAAAGCAGGATGTTTTCGTTAAAAGACCTTAATGTTTAATCCAAAAGCTCCGAGGATAAACCACCTTTGGGATTGCACCCGGCCACAGGTCAGCGCACGGGTGTCAGCGTGAAGCTGAACTCCTTGTCGCCGTAGGGCACGCGGTACTTGGGCAACGCTATGCCGCCCATGCCCCAGCTGTCTACGCCTCCAAGCCCGGCCTGCACGAGGTCGATGCAAAGCTCGGTGTATTCCGACTTCGGTACTTGCGGGCTGTGGCGTTGCTCCTTGGCGTCGCCGTCGTCAAGGTCGGCCACGCTGTAGTGCAGCGCCGAGGCGGAGAACAGTCCCGCGCGGCTCACTTCGAGGCCGAAGCCTGCGGTGTCGGTCTGCCGCCACCAGCGTATGTCGCTCTTCGTGCCAGTCTCCTGCGGACGTATGTAGGGATAAAACTGCTCGTCGGCGGTCTGCGTGTACAGCCCTACGCGCTGCGACAGCTTGCGGTCGGCGTAGTTTTCCACCGGGCCGCGGCCGTAGAACGTGCTGCGGTCGAGCCCGTAAGGCATCTGCAACGTCACCCCGAAGCGCATCATCGGGGCAATGGTGTCGCCTCCGTGTGCCGTCATCTTCTGGCTTACCCTTACGCTGCCGTCGGCCGATACGGCGTAGGTCATGCTCAACGCCGCCTTTACCGACGGCATGTCGTACTCCGCCGTGACAACGGCCGCCGCGCCGTTGCCGCCTCCGGCCTTGCCTTTAGCTTTTGTAACGCTTAGCGAACGCAGCTTCATCTCCGGGTTGCGCCATGCCTTGTACTTGTTGTTTATGCCTGCGCCCATGTCGTTGTCGACGGCTGCACGCCAGAAGTTGGGCTTCAGCGTGCCTCCCTCTCCAAGCAACGGGCGGCCCTGGTAGTCGTAGCGCGTGATGAAGCCGTCGGCGCGGCTGAAGCTGATTGCGAACCCGTCGCCGCTTACGGTGACCGTAGGCTCGCCCTTCTTGTCGCTCACCTTCACCTTCTTTCCGCCCGTAGCGGCTGCCGGCTTGTCCTTATACTCGCTTATCTGGAGCTGCTGGTAGGCCACGGTCTGCCCGGCCTGCATCAGCGGTTCGGCGGTTTTCAGGCGGTAGTCAACGTTGAGCATCACCTCCGTATCGTCGAGGTTGATGCCCGAGAGGTCGTAAGGCAGCGTCAGAGTCGCCTCCTGCCGCGCCCCGAGATGCAGCCGTCCCAAGGGTTCGAGTATGTCTTCCACCGTTCCGCCCTGCACCGTCTTGCCGTCGGCCAACAGCGTCCAGTGCAGCCGGTAGTTGGAAAGGTCGCGGAAGGAGTACTCGTTGTACACGCGGATTTTGCCCTGTTTCAGGTCGACAGGCCGCGTCCAGATGTTCTGGTAGTAATAAGCCACCTCGTAGGCGTGTGGGTTCGGCACGCGGTCGGGGCTTACCATGCCGTTGTTGTTGAAGTTATTGTCGCTCGGGTCGTAGCCATTGTAGTCGCCGCCGTACTTGTATATGTCTCTGCCTTCGGTGTCCTTGCCGTGCAGGGCTTGGTCGGCGTAGTCCCAGATGAAGCCACCCTGGAACTTGGGATACTGCCGCGCCAAGTCCCAATACTCCTTGAAGCCGCCGCCGGAGTTGCCCATCATGTGGGCGTATTCACACTGTATGAGCGGCTTCAGCTTCGTTTCGTCCTTGGCGTAACGTCCGCAGCCGTCCTGGCTGAGGTACATCGGGCAGTAGATGTCGGTGTTCTGGCCGCCGTGAGCCTGCTCGAACTGCACCGGGCGGCTCGCGTCCTGCGACTTTATCCACTTGTAGGCGGCGGTGAAGTTAGGGCCGTCAACGGTCTCGTTGCCGAGCGACCATATTATTATGCTCGGGTGGTTGTAGAACGTTTCGACGTTGCGCTGGTTGCGCTCCATGATTTGCCGTGCGAACATGGGCTTCTTGGCGGCGGAAGTTTCTTCGTAACCTAAGCCGTGGCTCTCCTGGTTCGCCTCGGCGCATACGTACAAGCCGTACTCGTCGCACAGGTCATACCACTCCGGGTCGTCGGGATAATGGCATGTGCGCACGGCGTTGATGTTGAGCCGCTTCATCAGTTTGATGTCCTGGAGCATGCGCTCGCGCGTCATCACATAGCCGAGTTCTGGGTCGGTCTCGTGGCGGTTCACGCCCTTGATATATACGTGCCGTCCGTTTACGAGCAGCTGGTTGCCGCGGATTTCGACCTTGCGGAAGCCCACTTTCACGGGGATTACCTCTACCGTCTGTCCTCCGTGCTTCACCGTAGCGGTAAGAGTGTAGAGGTTGGGGGTCTCCGCCGTCCACAGCAGGGGGTCTTTCACGTCCATCGTTACGGCCTTGCGGCCTGCGCCCCGGAGCGTGCATGAGGATACGGGCGAGCCTTGGCTGTCGGTAAGCACAAGCTCTACCACGGCGTCGCCCTTGACCGTAGCGTCGATGGCGAGCCGTCCGTCACAATACTCGAAGCCAAGGTCGGGGGTTACGCGGATGTTCTCAAGCCGCGCTTCCTTCGGCCGGCTGTACAGGTAACAGTCACGTCCTACGCCGCAGAGCCGCCAGAAGTCCTGGTCTTCGCAGTACGAACCGTCGCACCAGCGGAACACTTGGAAGGCTATCTGGTTGTCGCCCGGCTTTACGTAGTCGGTTATGTCGAACTCGGCGGCCATCTTGCTGTCCTCCGAATAGCCGACGAAGCTGCCGTTGACCCACAGGTACATGTTGGACGTTACCGAGCCGAACCGCGCCACAATCTGCCGTCCCTGCCACGCCTCGGGTATGGTTATGGTGCGGCGGTATGTGCCCACGTGGTTGTCCTTCACGGGCACTTGGGGCGGATTGTTGGCGAAGTGGCCGCGCCATGCGTAGCCTATGTTCACGTAGAGGGGGTCGCCGTAGCCGTTGAGTTCCCATATCCCGGGCACTGGCATCGTGCCCCATGCCGAGTCGTCGAAGTCAGTCCGGTAGAAGTCGGTCGGCCTCTTGTCGGCATCGGCCACCCAGTTGAACTTCCAGTTGCCGTTGAGCGTCAGGTAGTTTGACGAGCTTTCCTTGCTGCCGAGGCGTGCCGCGGCCTCGCTCTCGTAGGCGAAAAACGATGTGTGGCACGGCATGCGGTTGAGCTGGTTCACGTCAAGGTCGTGCCATTCGGTGAACGTAGGCTGCGCCGCGCCTGCGTGCTTGCCCTTTTCCATGGGCGTACTTGCCGCATGTGCACAGGGCAGCGATGCGGCCAATAAGGCTAAGACAAAGATTTTTTTCATTGTTTCAAGGTTGTTGTTTCCCGGTTTTCATGATATTCTTAACGTCAGTTCGGCATAAGAAAACCGCCTTTGTAGGGACATAATTCATTATGTCCGCACGCCGCGAAGAGGCGTATTGTACAAGTAAAATTGCCAAAAACGTTCTTTCAGAACGTGCGGACATAATGAATTATGTCCCTACAAAGGCGGTTTTTGAATGTTTATGAAAAAACATTTTATACCGAACTCGCGTATTCTTATACTGTTGCAAATGTACGAAAAATCGTTGAAAGCAGCATAGTTTGCCGCCGTTAATTTCATTGTAAACTGTCGGTCGGCCGGCCTTCGGCATTCGGAGGCAATGCAAAAGGTGGCCTTTCGCACGGCGAAAGGCCACCTTTTAGACGCTGAAAGGCCGTCTTTTAAGAGCTAAAAGACGGCCTTTTGTATGGCGTTTTGTAACTTGTTGATTTACAAAGGATTACAATTTGCGCTAATTGAGGGTTGAGAATGGAGAGTTGAAAATTGTGATTACCGTTGTAGGTCGCTTTCGTTTTCAGTTTGTCAAAAGGTAATCATAATTTTCAACTCTCCATTCTCAACTCTCAATTAAAAAACTTTACAGGCTCTCCAGCATCCTCTTTATTACCACTTCGGCGGAGATTTCGCGGTTGGCGGCTTCGGGAATGACTAAAGAATTGGGGCTTTCTATTACGTCGTCGGACACGATGAGGCCGCGGCGCACCGGCAGGCAGTGCATGAACTTGCCGCCGTCGGTCACGGCCATGTGCGCCGCGTCGATAGTCCACGACATGTCCTTGCTCAATATTTTGCCGTAGTCCGCAGGGTTGCTGACGCCCGGGCAGCTCCAGTTTTTCGCGTAAACGAAGTCAGCTCCCTCAAGAGCCTTCATCTGGTCGTACTCTATGCGCGCCCCGGCGGTGAACTTCGGGTCAAGCTCGTAGCCCTCGGGGTGGGTTATTACGAGGTCAACGTCGGCGGCGTTCATCCACTGCGCGAACGAGTTTGGCACGGCCTGGGGCAGTGCGCGGCAGTGGGGTGCCCAGGTAAGCACCACCTTCGGGCGCGCCTTCGTCTTGTGTTCCTCTATCGTTATGAGGTCGGCGAAGGCCTGGAGTGGGTGCACCGTGGCCGTCTCCATCGCGAACACGGGTCGTCCGCTGTACTTGATGAACTGGTGGAGCACCGTCTCCGCGTAGTCATATTCGCGGTCGGTCAGCCCGGCGAACGAGCGCACTCCGATTACGTCGCAGTAGCATCCCATCACCGGTATGGCCTCCAAGAGGTGCTCGCTCTTGTCTCCGTCCATTATTACTCCGCGCTCCGTCTCCAGCTTCCACGCGCCGGCGTTCACGTCGAGCACGATTACGTTCATGCCAAGGTTTTGCGCCGCCTTCTGCGTGCTGAGGCGTGTGCGCAGGCTGTTGTTGAAGAATATCATCAGCAAAGTCTTGTTCCTGCCCAGCTCCTGGTACTTGAACCTGTCCTGCTTGATGTCCTGTGCCTCGGCCAAAGCCTGCCTTAGGCCGCCAAGGTCTTCAACGTTGATGAATGTTCTCATTGTTGTTTAATGTTTAAAGCCCCCTCCCAACCTCCCCGTGGGGAGGAGAGCGATTTGCAAAACCATATAACCCCTCCCCACGGGGAGGTCGGGAGGGGGCTGCATTAATATCTTATTCCCTCACTTGTCCTTCTCCTTCGATGAGCCACTTGTACGTAGTCAGTTCCTCAAGGCCCATCGGGCCGCGCGGCCCCAGCTTCTGCGTGCTGATGCCTATTTCAGCTCCGAGGCCGAACTGCGCACCGTCCGTGAAGCTCGTCGGCGCGTTCCAGTACACGCAGGCGGCGTCAACCTGAGCCTGGAATGTGTGCGCCCGGCCTTCGTCCTGTGTTATTATGCACTCGCTGTGGCCTGAACCGAAGCGTGCGATGTGCTCCAATGCCGCGCTGATTGACGGCACGGTCTTCACCGCAAGGGCGTAATCCATGAACTCGGTGCCGTAGCTTTCGGCCGTGGCATGGCGCAAGAGCGGTTGCGGATAATGTCCGTCCAAGGCCGTGTAAGCGTCTTCGTCGGCGTAAATGACGACATTGCTCTCAGCCAACGGTGCGCAGAGGCAGGGCAGGTCGGCCAGTCTTGAGCTATGGATGACAAGGCAGTCCAGCGCGTTGCATACGCTTACGCGCCGCGTCTTGGCGTTGTTTATGATGCGGCTGCCCATCTCTGCGTCGCCAAACTCGTCGAAGTAGGTGTTAACCACGCCTGCGCCGGTCTCTATTACGGGCACTTTGGCCGTGTCGCGGACGAAGTTGATGAGGCTCTTTCCGCCTCTCGGGATGCACAGGTCGACGTAACCTACGGCCGAAAGCAGCTCGGCAGTGGCGTCATGCGTGGCCGGCAGCAGTTCGACAACCGACCCGTCGCACACCGCATGGCGTTCAAGCACGCTGTGGATGAGCCTTACTATGGCGCGGTTGGAGCAGTCGGCGTCGCGCCCTCCTTTGAGAATGCAGGCGTTGCCCGACTTGAAGCAGAGCGAGAAAACGTCAAAACTGACGTTTGGCCGGGCTTCGTATATTACGCCTACAACGCCGAACGGCACGCTGACACGCCGCAGGCGCAGCCCGTTCTGAAGTGTCCTTGCCTTGCTGGCGATGCCGAGCGGCGACGGCAAGGCGGCCACATGGCGCATGTCGCAGGCTATGCTTTCAAGCCGTTTCTCGGTGAGTTGCAGGCGGTCGTACAGCGGATTGGCGCGCTCCATGCGCCCCAAGTCGTCGGCGTTGGCGGACAGCAGGGCTTCCTTATTGGCCATGATGGCGTCGGCCAAGGCGCAGAGCACCTTGTTCCTCATCTCGTCGGGCACGAGCGCAAGCCCGCGGCTGGCGGCCTTTACGCGTCTGAAAATGTCTTCGTATTGCATTGTCATGGTCGTTGTTATGCGTTTCTTATGCCGTTATACCTTGTCTTCGGCGGCGCGTGTGGCTGGCAGGAACTCCGTGTGTGGCGTGTCCTCGGGGTGCAGCATGAGGTCTTTCAGTATGTCTTCATGCCGTCCGTTGGCGATGACCACGCGTATTCCGCTGTCTGCCGCCTGGCAGGCGATGCCGCATTTGGCCGCCATTCCGCCTCGCCCGAAACTGCTTTTCCCGTCGCTTATGTAACGGCTGACGTCGTCGCCCGGCGCAACTTTGCCAATCAGCCTTGCAGAAGCGTCGCCGGGAAGGCCGTCGTATATGCCGTCGACGTTGCTTAGCAGTATGAGCGTATCGGCCTGGAGCATCTGCGCCATGAGACCCGACAGCTCGTCGTTGTCGGTGAACATCAGTTCGGTAACGCTCACCGTGTCGTTCTCGTTGACTACGGGCAGCACGCCGTTTTCAAGCATCACTGTCATGCAGGCACGCAGGTTGGCGTATTCCACGGGCGAGATAAAGTTCTCTTTCACCACAAGCACCTGGCCTACGGTTATGCCGTATTCGCGGAAAAGGGTGTAATACGTGTTGACGAGCTTCACCTGTCCCACCGCCGAGTACAGTTGGCGTTGCTCCACGCTGTCAAGGTGCGGCTCCGAACCGAGCTCTCCGCGCCCCGACGCCACGGCTCCGCTCGACACCAGAATGACCTCGTGTCCCTGGCTGCGGAGCCACGCCAGCTGGTCTACAAGGGCCGATACGTGCGTTATGTCGAGTTTTCCGTCGCTGCGTGTGAGCACGTTGCTGCCCACCTTAACTACTATTCTGTTAGGCATGTCTTGTTTTTTGGAAGTTAGAGAAGTATTTTTTGAAGTTAAAGAAGTTAGAGAAGTTAAAGGAGTTAAAGACAAATGCCTTGACGATTGAGGACGTTTTTGGAGGCAGTATGTAACCAACTGTAAATCAAGACGTTGCATCCGGCATTGCAAAAGGTGGTCTTTGGGTCTGCAAAAGGTGGCCTTTTACAGTCCGAAAGACCACCTTTTAGAGCGTGAAAGACTGTCTTTTGCAAAGCTGCCGGTGGCAAACAATCTTACAAGAGAGGCTGGGAGAACTGGGAGTGATGGGGAAACCGGGAGTGAGTAATGGATTTTTCACTCTTCACTCTTAGTTCTTCACTTACTCTTCTGTCTGTCCTTGTCGCGTATTTCCACGCGGCGTATTTTGCCGCTGATGGTCTTTGGCAGTTCGTCCACGAACTCTATGATGCGCGGATACTTGTAAGGCGCGGTCTCGTGCTTCACGTGGTTCTGCAGTTCCTTTACCAGTTCGTCACCGGCCTTGTCCTTCCAAGCCTTGCCGAGTACTACCGTAGCCTTGACCACCATGCCGCGGATGTCGTCAGGAACGCCCGTTATGGCGCACTCCACGACGGCCGGATGGGTCATCAGCGCACTCTCCACCTCGAACGGTCCGATGCGGTAGCCGCTGCTCTTGATTACGTCGTCGATGCGCCCTTCAAACCAATAGTAGCCGTCCTCGTCGCGCCAAGCCATGTCGCCGGTGTGGTAAACGCCGTCGTGCCATACCTGTCGGTTCTTCTCCTCGTCGCGGTAATACCCCTTGAAAAGGCCGATGGGCTTGCCCTTGTCGGTATGTATTACAATTTCGCCCTTCTCTCCGTCCTCGCACGGAGAGCCGTCTGCGCGTACCAGGTCGATGTCATACTGCGGATTGGGCATGCCCATGCTGCCCGGTTTCGGTGTCATCCAAGGCATCGTTCCGAGTGTCATCGTGGTCTCGGTCTGGCCGAACCCTTCCATCAGACGTATGCCGGTGAGTTTAAGGAACTTGTCATACACTGCCGGGTTGAGCGCCTCTCCGGCGGTGCAGCAGTAGCGCAGGGAGGACAGGTCGTATTTGGAAAAGTCCTCGTGTATCATGAAGCGGTACACCGTAGGCGGCGCGCAGAACGACGTTATGCGGTATTCCTCGATTTTCTTCATTATCTTTTCGGCGGTGAACTTCTGGTGTTCGAACACGAAAACCACCGCCCCTGCGAACCATTGTCCGTACAGTTTGCCCCACGCGGCCTTGCCCCAGCCCGTGTCGGCCACGGTCAGGTGTATGCTGTCTTCCGACAAGTTGTGCCAGAAAGCGCCGGTGGTGATATGGCCGAGGGCGTAAAGGTAGTCGTGGGCGACCATCTTCGGCTCGCCGCTTGTGCCGCTGGTGAAGTACATCAGCATGGTGTCGTCATTGTCGTTGACGTGCTCCGGGCGCGTGAAGGGCGGTACGTCGTTCCACTCCTTGTGCCAGTCGTGGAAGCCGTCGCGTGTCTCTGGCCCTATGCTTATGAGCGTCTTGAGTGTCGGGCTGTCCTTGAGCGAACCTTCAACCTGCGTCATCACGTAGTCTTCTCCTACGCAGATGATGGCCTTAACGTCGGCGCGGTTGTTGCGGTAGACTATGTCGTGTGTGGTGAGCATGTGCGTTGCGGGCACAGCCACTGCGCCGAGCTTGTGCAGGGCGAGCATCGAGAGCCAGAACTCATACCTGCGTTTGAGTATTAGCATGACAACGTCGCCGCGGCCTATGCCCAGCGTCTGGAAGTAGGATGCGGCGCGGTCGCTCTGCTCTTTCAAGTCCTTGAAGGTGAAGCGGACGCAGTTGTCCTCGTCGTCAGTCCACAGCAGGGCGAGCTTGTCGGGCTTTTCCTCCGCCCATGCGTCCATCACATCGTAGGCGAAGTTAAAGTTGTTGGGCACTATGAAGTGCAGGTTTTCCTTGTAATCCTCGACAGACGTGAAATGCGTCTGCGTCAAAAATCTTTCTATCATGTCGCTAATGCCTATTTATAAAATAAGGAGTAAAGGAGTAAGGAGGTAAAGGAGTAAGTAGAAATGCCATGCCAATGAAGTAATCTGCCTACTTCTTTGCTCATTCTCTCCTTACTACTTAAAGTAATCTACTTACTCCTTTACTACTTCCCTCCTTATTACTTTAACTCAGAATATCACCGCCAGGAACTTCACCGGCTTGCCTCCGAGTGCGCGCATGCAGTGGGGCTGCGACGCGTCGAAGTATATGCTGTCGCCTTCATTCAGCACGAGCACCTTCTTGCCGATGGTTATTTCGAGGCTGCCTTCGGTCACCATGTCGAATTCCTGGCCCTGGTGCGAGTTCTTTTCGAGCGGAGTATCGTCGGGCTTTGGCTCCACAAGCACCATGAAAGGCTCTGCCGTGCGGCCGCGGAAGCCGCTCGCCAGGCTCTGGTACTTGTACGCCTTGCGGCGCTCCACGCTCTTTCCCTGTCCTTTACGGGTAAGGAAATACATGCTCATGTGGGGCTCTTCGCCGAAGAGGAGCACGTCGAGGGCGATGCCGTATTTCTTCGAAATCTTCTGCATCAGGCTTATTGAAAGCTCCGCTTCGCCGTCTTCGGCCTTGAGGTATGTCTCGAGCGGCACTCCGCAGAGGTCGGCAACGTCTTGCGCCGGTATGTCGAGTACGTCGCGAAGCCCCTTCAGGCGTTCGCCTATCTGCTTTATCGCGTCTTCCATTTAGTAACCGTTTTTATTGTTATTGCGACAAAAGTACAAATAAAATGTCAGCAAACGAAATTTTTATAAGAAAAAGATAAGAGATTGAAGTTTATTTAGAAGTTAAAGAAGTTGTCTCCTTTAACTTCTAAATATAACTTCTTTAACTTCTATTCTACCAGCCCCTGCACTACGGCATTGGTGAATCCGGCGCGTTCCATGGCGTTAAGTCCGCGTATGGTCAGCCCTCCTGGCGTTGTCACCTTGTCTATTTCCGCCTCGGGGTGTCCGCCGTTTTCCTGGAGCAAGGCCACCGCGCCCTTTACGGTCTGCAGCACAATGTCGCGCGCCGCGGCCGCCTTGAAGCCCAGTTGCACGCCGCCTTCCATCGACGCCCTGACGTAACGCATGGCGTAAGCTATGCCGCATGATGCCAAGGCCGTGCCGGCCGGCAGCAGCCGCTCCTCTACAGACATTGTTTCGCCCACAGCCTTGAACAGGCTTTCAGTCTTGATAGCCGCTTCTTCGCCGCCGCTGACGTTTACGATGAACGTCATCGAGCAGCCGAGCGCCGCCGCGATGTTGGGCATAGCGATGAAAATCCCGGGGCAACTGCCGTCCTCGCGCGTGAACATATTTTTCAGTTCGTCGCCCGACACACCTGCCGCCACCGACACCACGGTCTGCCTCGTGCAGTCGAGCACAGGCTTCAGTTCGTCGGCAACGCCCTTTACGAGCCACGGCTTCACGGCCAGTATTACCGTGTCGGCTCCGCGCACAGCCTCCGCATTGTCGGTAGTCACGCCGAGGCCGAGCCTCCTGAACCTGTCGAGTGTGGCCTTGTGGCGTGCCGTAACCACGATGTCGCCGCCGTTGAACGCCGCGCTTCTTGCAAAGCCTTCTGCCAAAGCGCCGCCCATAGCGCCGCCTCCTATAATCGCTGTCTTCATGTCTTGAAACGTATTTGTTTGGCTGCAAAAGTACGAGAAAATTAAGAATTAAGAGTTAAGAATCAAGAAAAGTTGGGGTTATAAGGTCTTAGGGTTATAGGGTTTACGGTGTTGGTAATGCTCCTACATTCTCTTCAACCGTATAACCTTATAACCCCAAGACCGTATAACCCCAACTTTTCTTAACTCTTAACTCTTAATTCAAAAGACGGTTCATCCGCAAACCTGTTGGATGAAATACAAGGTCTATTAATGAAAGCATTTGTTCCGCCGGATTTGCAATCCGGCGGTTTCTAATTGCGGATTTGCAATCCGCACATGCCCATACATTTACCTCGTGGTTGTGTGGTTTGAGCGGATTGCAAATCCTTATAGTACTTTTCGGCGGATTGCAAATCCGCCAAAACACATTACCGACAGCCTGACTTGCAGCAGGGTTTCATACATCAATAGGCAAAGTAGTACGTGGCAATCAAGCTCCTTCCCTTCGGGAGGGTTGGGGCGGGTATCCAATATGCCACCTTTTGCACTGCAAAAGGCCATGAATTGCAAAGCAAAAGGCCGTCTTTTGGCGTGTAAAAGACGGCCTTTTGCAAGGCGTTGGATGTCAGGCAGTTACTTGGACGGCCATAAGGAGGCATACTTGCGCTTGTTGCCGTTCTTGATGAAGCGCACGAGTTCGAGCACGTCCAAGCCGATTTTCGCCGACATGGAGTAGGCGTTCTTGCCTGCGGCGGTCTTGAACAGCGGCGTAAGTCCTGCCGTAGCGGAGAGCAGCACGGGGCCGTAGCCGAGCGAATACTCAAGGTTCAGGCCGGCGCGGCGCAGCTTCAGGCCGTCAGGTGTGTTGACGTTGCCCGTGGCGGAAGACGGCTTGAAGCGGTATTCCGCGTTCGTGCGCAGCTCCGCCGAGAGGCCGAGGCTCATGTGAAAGCTCTCATAGTCTTGCTGCAACGACAGCATTACGGGTATGCGCAGTGCGCCGTAGTTGATGCTGTTGCCCTTCGCGTCGCCGTCGAGCGGCGTGTAGGCTATGCGCCCTCCGTCGTTGCTCATGGCGTAGCCGCGGCGGAAGCACTGGTGAACCCATGCCAGCTGCACTGCCGCCGTGAGGCCGAACGTGCGCCCCTTGTTGAACGGCACGGCTATCGCATACGGCGTAACGCCAAGCTCGAACGAGCCTGTGCGGCGGCTGTGCAGGCCGTCTGACGAGTTGGTGAACACGCCCTTGGTGAGGTAGTTCATGCCAAACCACACCGTAGCGTAGTGCGGACGGAAGCTCATGTTCTGCAAGTTCTCCGCCGGAATAAGCGGAGAGCCTACGAAGACGTGCTCCACCTCCTGCCCGTCGACGTATTCCATCTCGCGTATTTTCGACAGGCGGTAGCCGTCCTTGTTGTAAACCTTCACGGTGGTAGTGCCGCTGTCCACGCTTACTACTATTTTCTTGTCCTTCACCGTGAACGTGGTGTCGTTTCCTTCCGCGGCGTTTGCCAGTGCAGGCAGCATGGCCGCGAGTAATAAGATAAGGTGTCTCATATCGTTGCTGTTATGTTGTTACATGCTTGAATAGCACAGTTGCATGATGTCTTGGGGCGAAAGCTCGCCCTCGATGTATATTACCGCTCCGGCCTTTCCCCTCGGGTTGCCGAAGAGGATGTAGCGGTTTACGCCTCCGCCTGCCGCCGGCATCATGTAGTATCCGCTCACTATGCGGCCTCCCTCCACCACTTCGCGTATTTTCTTGGCCGCCTTGCGGTCGGCTTTCAGGTAGGGGTCGATGGCCGGTTGCAGGTTCTTGTACGTCAGGCTCTTGTACAGTTTCAGTTTGTATCCGTGCAGTTTGGCGTCGTGCATCTCCACCATCTTGCAGCCTTTGGCGTGGCCGTACAGCCTGAACACGTCGGCTATGTGCAGCCCCTGCTGGCCTGCGGCGGGCAGGGCGAGGGCGAGCGCGGCGGCGAGTGTCAGCGCGATGCGCCTTAGCCGGTTGCTTGTGGCGTGGTGACGGGTCGTTGTTTCCATCATATTGTTGTCCTCCTTTTATTGCATCAGTTCGAGAGCGTCAAACGATTCGTCGCAGTCTGACGCAACTATTTGCAGTGCGTCGAGCGCCTGTTCGTTCACTGTCTGGCGGTCGGTGTACACCTGTCCGTCGATGACGGCGTATCCGCCGGGCTGGCGCAGGGCGTAAGTCACCACGGCGAACACCACCGCCGCGGCTGCCGCCGCCGACGCTATGAAGAGCCGCAGGCGCGCCCTTGTGCCGCGCTTGGCGGCCTTCGGGGTGGCCAGTGCCTGCCTCTCGCTGTCAACGTAGGCGGCCAGCGCCTTCATCGCGGCCAGCCCTTGGGGCGCGTCGCCGCCGCATCCGGCAAGCTGCTCCCTAAGCAGCCGCTCCTCGTCGGCCGTGGTGAGGCCGTCAAGATACTTGTCGGTAAGTTGTCGTATTTGCTTCTCCTTGTCCATTACGGTGTGCTCCTTTCCTTGTGTCATTTGTCCTTGTGCAGCCTCATCCGTGTCAACCGGTCGTAGTCGGCTATGATTTTCCGCCTCGCCCTCGACAGGTTTTGCCTTAGGCTTTCGGCCGTGCAGCCGGTTATTTGCATTATTTCGCGGCTGTCGTAGCCCTCTATTTCCTTCATGCGGAACAGCTTTTGCTGCAGCGGCGGCAGGTGTTCCACGATGCGCCTTACCAGCTCCACCTCGTCGGTCTGCTCCGTGCTGTGGTTTTCCACGATAGGTTCGCCGCCGTCAAAGGCCGTTTCGCGTTCCAGAGAGTCGTGCCGCCATAGGTCGCGCGCCTTGTTTTTCAGTATGGCTACGGCCAGCGCCTCCTTGCTGTCATACCGCTCCAGGGTGTCGCGCATGCTCCAAAGCTTTAGCAGCACGTCCTGCACCAGGTCTTCGGCGCGGCTGTCGTCTGCGGTCATGCGGCGTGCAAGCTCTTCCAGCGTCGCGCGCATCGGTATGATGATATGGTTGAACTCTTCTGGTTTCATGCCTTTTCATATAATAGACGTTTCAGTCGGCGAAACGTGACATCGGCATCGCATTTTTCTTGAAAAGCCATGTTCGGTGAAAAAAGAAAACCCTGCCGTAGCAAGACGGACAGGGCTTCTGAAAGGAGGAATTTCGTTGTAAGTATCTTTTACGGGCACAAAGGTACGAATAATTTGTTTCCCTGCAAAATCTGAAGCAGTTTTTTTCATATTACGTGAAAATTCCAGTGTTCGGGCGTGTGCCCGTCGTCGTCGTCGGCTTGCGGCGTGTCACGCCGACGGGCTTGTTGCTTGCATTTTGATTTGCGTTGGCGCGTGAGAAGGGCGTCGTCCGTGAATGAATGGCCGACAGACGGAAATACGGCCGTTTTTCGTGTGCAAACGTAAGGCTCTTGTTTGTAGGATGTTGCGCCGTTTGACGGTCAATGTGTGCAATCCTTGCGGCGTAACGTGGCGCAAAATACGGCCTTTTGGAAGGCGAAAGACGGTCTTTTGTAATGCCATAGGCGGCGTATCGCGATGCCGCAGGCGGCTTTCACGCTTGCAAAAGGCCGCATTTTGCATGGCCGGAAGCCGAAAAACAGGACAAAACTGGCCGCCGGTGCCGACAAAAAGGACAACCTTTGGCGGCCTGCAAGAGCTGGTTTGGCGGAAAAGCCGTACATCAGCCGTTTGACGCTTTGCCATGCCGCGCCGCTTTTAAGGTGGCAAAACGTCAGAATGGCGGTGCCGCATTATTTTTTCATATCTGCTTTGCGTGTTTTCCATAGTCCGTCCGTATTAATATAAAAAATATGACTATGAAATTGAAAACGATATTGATGTGCCTTCTGTCAGCCGTGTCCGTCGGCGCAAACGCCGCGCAAAGCGAGACCGACAGGTTGAAGGCCAAGGTTGAAAAGTACGTGGAGCAGGTGGAGAGGCAGCCCGACTGGCTCTACTCGCGCTTGCAGATGTATTGGACGACGCACGCCACCGACGTGTTCTTCGACGGCGAGAAGTTTGTCCGTCCGGGCGGAGAGAAAGCCCCTGCGCCCACCGTCAAGTTCGCAGGCACGCGCGGCACGGAGTCGGCCTACGACGCACCGAAGACTGAAGACCTTGTGCCCTATGACGACGACGACACCGGCGCGGTGACATACATCAGCAAGCTGACGGGCAAGATGGAGAAGGCGCACCCCTCGAAGACGGGGTGCAACATCGCCAGCGTGAACCGCCGCATCGTCACAATAGCGCGCGACGCGGCCAAGCTCTACGCCACCACGGGCGACGAACGCTATGCGCGGACGGCCCTCGGAGTGTTCGACGTGTACATGAAGGGCATATATTACCGCAACGTTCCCACCGACCTGAACCACGGCCACGGGCAGACGCTCGTCGGCATGCAGACCTTCGAGGTAATCCACGAGGACATAATCAACGAGCTTACGGAGACATACACCTTATTAGATAAGTACATAACGCGCGACCGCGACGTGTACGACGCCGCCTTCAAGAAGTGGGCCGACAACATAATCGGCAACGGAGTGCCCCACAACAATTGGAACTTGTTTCAGGCACGGTTCATTACCAAAGTCGCACTTGTGCTGCAACCAGACGGCGACTATGCAGACAAGAAGGGCAGGGAGTACTACCTTTCGTGCGTGACCGACTGTAGCAGCGTGCGTCAGTGGAGCATGAAGCGCATGGCAGACTTCGGCTTCGACCCCGAGACGGCTATCTGGTACGAGTCGCCCGGGTACAGCGTCACCGTGCTAAACGAGTTCGCCTCCTTCGCCGACGAGCTCGACATGAAGGCCGGCATCGACCTCTTCAAGCAGCTGCCCGTGCTGAAACAGGCCATACTCATGTCGCCGCAGTACCTTTTCCCCAACCGTATGGTGGCCGGTTTCGGCGATACCCACCCTACGTATCTTAGCACTTCGGCTATAGAGAGCGTGCTGAAATACGCCCGGAGGCACGACGACCGCGCCCTCGAGGCGCAGTTCGAGGCGTTGAAGAAGGCCGTCAGTCCCAGTGCGGCTGACGGCGAAATAGGCCGCTACGTGTCGCCGTCGTTCTACGCGCCAAACGTCTCCTGGCTCGTACAACGCACCGGCATGAACCCCAAGCACGACCTCATGGTGTCGCTAAACGGCAGCCTCGGCAACCATCAGCACGCCAACGGCATATCCATGGAGCTGTATGGCAAGGGCTATGTGCTCGGCCCCGATGCCGGCATAGGCAAGTATCTGTACAGCGGACTGGACTATCTGGAATACTATTCGCAGTTCCCCGCCCACAACACCGTCTGCGTTGACGGCATATCGAGCTACCCTGTCATGATGTCGGCGCACGCCTTCAAGGTGGACGAACGCTACCCCTCGACCAACGACCGCACCGCGTTCAGCCCCGTGACGTTCTCCCAAGTGTCGTTCATCGAACCCGAGACGCAGAGCCGGCAGGTGCGTGTCAACGGCATAGTGAAGACGTCGGAGACCGGCGGATACTACGTTGACATATTCAGAAGCCGCAAGATGGAGGGCGGAGACAAGACGCATGACTACTTCTATCATAACCTCGGGCAAGACATGACGCTGACTAAGGCCGACGGAACACCGCTCGAACTGCACCCCACTGACGAACTGGCATTCGCCGGAGGACACCTTTACGCCTACTCGTACATATACAATAAGATGTGCACCGAGGACGCAGGAGACATCAAAGCCACGTTCACCATCAACCAGGACATACGCATGACGATGTGGATGGAGGGCTACCCAGACCGCAAAATCGTGCAGGCCCTATCGCCGGAGAACCGCGAATACGAGCGCATGCCCGGTCAGCCGTACGACATTGAGAAGCAACCCGTGCTCACGTTTGTCGCCCGTCAGCGCGGCGAAGCGTGGTCGAGGCCGTTCGTTGCGGTGTTCGAGCCGTCGTCGAACGCCGAGCCTTCCGAAATAGAAAGCGTCGATTACTTCAAGCCCGAGAGTGCGGACAGCACGGCGGTGGGCATCGTCGTGACGCTGAAGAGCGGCCGCCGGGACTACATCTTCTCGTCGGTCGACGGCGCGGAGATGACTTACAAGGGCATGACCGTGAGCGGACGCTACGCCGTAGTGAGCGATACATTCACATTGGAGAACGGAGAATATACTGAAAAATGAAGAAAAGAAACATCCTTCTGACACTCGTCCTGGCCATGGCCGCAGGCATCCGCGCCGCCGTTTTGGGCGGAACGCTGACCTCGCCCAGCGGCAAACTGGCGTTCATGATGGAGCAACTGGACGGCAAACTACTTTATTCAATCAAATATAATGGCGCGGCCGTCATCACGGACGGCCAGCTCGGGGTGAGCATTGACAACCATCTTGTAGAGTCGGCCATGGGCATTCCCACCGACACGGCTGCTCTATGGACGGAGCACTTGCGGCTGACTGGCGTTGACACCGTGTCTGTCGATACCGTGTGGACGCCCGTCTACGGCGAGAACAGCCGCATACGCGACCGTTACCGCCAGCATGTGTACCACTTTGTGAAGGGCGGCGACGCAGGCGGTGACACCGACGGGTACAACAAGAGGCGGCAATACCTCTTCGACATCGTCGTCCGTGCCTACGACGAAGGCATCGCCCTGCGCTACCATTTCCCCGAAGCCAGTAACGGACTCTTCATGCACATAACCGACGACTTGACGTCGTTCGCCTTCGCGCTGGGCGCGAAAGCCCTGCACGAACCTTGGGCGCAAGGCCCTTATAAGTGGGTAAGTCTTGAGCCGAAGGCGTGGACTGACGAGAGCGAGAGGCCCCTTTACCTTGAGCTGGAGAACGGCTTGAAGGTGGCGTTGGCCGAAGCCGGGCTGCACGACTTTGTCCGCGGAAAGCTCAAGTTGCAGCGTAAGGACGTGCTGCAGATGGCGATGTACGATAGTGCCGACATCATAACGCCCTACGACATGCCGTGGCGCGTGGTGATGGTGGGCGAAAGGGCGGTCGACTTAATCAACAACAAGCAGCTAATACTCAACCTCAACGAGCCTTGCCGCATACAAGACACGGCCTTCATACGCCCCGGACGGGCGTTCCGCTCGGGTCAGCTGGACGACAAGAGCATACGCGCCAGCATCGACTTCGCAGCCAAGTTCGGCCTGGAATACGTCGAGCTGGACGCGGGATGGTACGGCCCGGAGATGAAGGTAAGCTCGTCGGCCTTGCAGGTGGCGGCCAACCGCGACTTCTCCATGCCCGACATCTGTGCCTACGCCGCCTCGAAGGGCATAGGAATATGGCTTTACGTAAACCAACGCGCACTATATAACCAGCTCGACAGCATCCTGCCGCTGTATAAAGAGTGGGGAGTGAAGGGGCTGAAGTTCGGCTTCGTGCAGGTGGGCGGCCAGCAGTGGACTACGTGGTTGCACCAAGCTGTAGAGCAATGTGCCGCCTACGGGCTGATGGTTGACATCCATGACGAGTACCGCCCTACGGGATGGAGCCGCACGTACCCCAACCTTATGACGCAGGAGGGCGTGCGCGGCAACGAGGAAATGCCCGACGCATGGCACAACACGGTGCTGCCCTTCACGCGCTACGTGGCCGGACCGGCCGACTATACGCTGTGCTACTTCAACGGAAGGGTGAAGAACACCAAGGCGCACCAGCTCGCCATGGCTGTGGTGTATTACAGTCCGTTGCAGTTCTTGTTCTGGTATGACAAGCCCGACGCCTACCGCGGCGAGGCCGAGCTCGACTTCTGGAAGCACTGCCCCACCGTGTGGGACGAGAGCCTTGCCATCGACGGCGAGCCGGGCGAGTACATCGTACAGGCCAGGAGGAGCGGAACGGAATGGTATGTGGGCGTGCTCAACGGCCTTGACGGACGCGAACTGACGCTCGACACGTCGCTGTTCACTGAAAAAGGCAAGAAGTACAAGGTTGAAATTTACACCGACGACCCGTCTCTGAAGACGCGCACCAACGTCCGCACGGTGCTAAAGACCGTCCGCGGCGGCAAGCCCTTGCAGCTGCGCTTGCAGCCTTCGGGCGGCGCGGCCCTGCGCTTCGTGCCTGCGGAATGATAACAAGCGTGACATGAAAAAGTACCTTCCATATTTTTTTGTCATATTTTATGGTTGATGACGACATGTTCCAACGGTAATCCAGGCTGTCGGTAACCGTCATTCCGCGCTCCGACGCGGAATCCAGAAAACACAGAGGGCGTAAAATGGTGTAGCTGCAAACACTGGATTCCGCGTCGGAGCGCGGAATGACGGTTACCGACTGCCTGGATTTAAGTGTAGTGTTTGAATTGATTGGCTTTGCTAATCTACAGCTGAAAATCATCAAACTGCAAGGGTTGAATAACAACCATGATTATACCTAAGTTCCGGCGGTTTCCCAAAAGGTGGCCTTTTACGTTGCGAAAGGCCACCTTTTACCGCCTAAAAGGCCGTCTTTTACAATGTGAAAGACGGCCTTTTGCAAACCCCTTTGTACATGGGCGTTGTGCGAGGGATGGCAAAGTACGTGTCGTTATGTGCTATTCATGTGTTATTTTAGTCTTTTTTCCCGATTAAAACATTATCTTTTCACAATATTTTTGTATTTTTGCTACGTATGAAAATATTTAGGGTCTCATCGCGGTTTGCCGTCCTGTTTCTCATGCTTTGTTTACTTCCGCCCCTGCGTATGTCGGCCGATATATACAGCGGAGAGGTGATGGAGTATGTCGGCAAGGAGGACGGGCTCTCAGGCGAGACGGTGTCGAAAGTCGTTCCAGACGCCGAAGGGCGCATGTGGGTTGCCACCAACAACGGTGTATGCCTGTACAACGGCCTGAAGTTACTGTCGTTCGACATCCCTTCCGACGGCAACCGCCGCAACTATACATACGACATTGCCATACACAAAGGCCACGCCATATACGCCGCTACGGGGCAGGGCGTCTACCGCATGAAGGCAGGCGAGGACGGCTTCAGCCGCGTGCTGCCTTCCATCAGCAACGCCGAGACGCTGCTCTATGCCGGCGGCACGCTCTTCGTGGGCAACCGCGAGGGTCTTCATGTATGCCGGGGCGACAAGGTTAGGACGCTCACCGTAGGCTCCACTCCGCTTGGAATAGAGAACGGCGTGCGCGACATCAGGCTGGGCGGAGACGGCGCGGTGTGGTTCATAAGCCGCTACGCCCTCAACCGCTACGACATGAAGACCGGCCGCGTGAAGAGCTACAACCTGCAAAAGATGCTGCCGCGCCGGGCAGCACTGTCGCACATGGCCGAGAGCAAAGGCCGCTTCTTCATAGGCACAAAGAACAACGGGCTGTACATGTTCACGCCAAAGACCAACACAATCACGCCAGTACCCGGCGTGGGCAACATCGTTACGTCCATCTACAACGCGCCGGGCGGGCGCGTTACCGTAAGCTGCGACGGCACGGGGGCGTTCCTCATAGACTGCAATACGGGGCAGGTGCTTGAGCGCTTCAACACCGACGGCGACAAGCGTCACCGCCTGCCGACCGACGCCGTGTACTGCTTCATGCAGGACAAGAACGGAGTCAACTGGTTCGGCTTCTACCGTTACGGCATGGCTTACACCTACCACAGCGGCGACCTGTTCAAAACCTATTCTACGGGCGGCTTCACCACCGAGGGGATTGACGTGCGCAGCGTGCTCGTAAGGGGCGCACACAAGGTTATTGGAACGTCCGACGGACTGTACATTACCGACGAGAGCACCGGCAACGTGCGCTATTTCGCGCCTGACGAGATTGGCGGCGCGCATATCGTATCGACCCTTGCTTACTTCAACGGCTACTATTACGCTGGCTCGTATGACGCCGGCCTGCACCGCATCAACGCCGCCACGATGGCCGTGGAGGACATTCCCGGCGAGCCGCTGCTGGCCAACACCACCATCGGCGTGCTCCAGGTGAACGACAAGGAAGACCGCCTGTGGATAGGAACGAGCGAGGGCGCGTTCGTCATTGACGGCCAGGACCGCATCAAGAGGTACACCGAGGACAACTCGCGCATAGTAAGCAACACCGTGGCCTCGGCCTGTTTTCTCGACAACGGGTCGGGATGGCTGGGCGGTCCGGGCGGCCTTTGCCTGTACACTTCGGCCTCGGGACTATTCGAGAAGGCAAACTTCCCATCGGGTTTCTTCAACAAGGAGAACATACGGGAAATCAGACCGGGTCATGGCGGACTGTATTTCTTCAACACAACGGCCACCGTCTACTACTCCGACTGGCAGCTCCGCCGCTTCGGCGAGCTCGACTTGCCGCCTTACCTGGCGCGTCTGGGCAAGATATCCTTCCTCGACGACCTTACGGGCAACTACTGGCTCGTCACCGAAGAGGGGCTGTTCTGCTACGACTACAAGAAGAACAACCTCTTCCACTTCGGCTATGGCGAGGGCTTCAGGTGCCAGCTGGTGTTCGGCAAGGTGGTCTTCGACGGCGATGATACTGTCTATGTAGGCACGTCGAACGGCCTGATGTACGCCAGCCTGAAGGACTTTCGCCGCTGGCAGGGGCGTTCGGCGTACACCGTGTCGCTGTTCGACGTGGCGGTGAACGGCGTTTCCGCAGGCAGCGGTTACGAGATGCAGTTTAACTCCGGGGCCGACATAACGCTGCCGTGGAATGTGGTTTCGGCCGAGCTTTCCATGAAGCCGTGCCTCAACGACTACTCGCGCCACTACGGACGGATGTACGAGTACCGCCTGGACGGCGAGGGAGAGTGGCTTATGGTGAAGTCGGGCGACGACATACGCCTTGACGGTCTCGGCCTCGGCAGCCACACCTTGCAGGTGAGGCTGGCAGGGGTGGCGGCCACGATGAGGACGTATAATATAAAGGTGACGCCTTCGTGGGCGGCCGTCATGGAGCTGTTGCTGCTCGTTGCGGCGGCCTGGCTCGGCGCAAGGCTGTACAGAAGACGGAGCAGGATGCGCTTGAATGCCGCAGGACAGGCCGGGAGCGGAGCTGCGGCAACAGACGAAGAAGGGCTTAAAATATCATCGGGGGGGGTAAATTTCGACCATTCAGACCAGCCAGACAAGGGCGACGCGCACAAGTACGGGCGCGTGAAAATCGACGATGATGAGTGCGAACGCATAGTGCGCCGCATGAAAGGACTGCTCGAGAAGAACAAGATGTACACCAACCCGGAGCTGAAGATGAGCGACGTGGCCGACCGCCTGGATGTCTCGGCAAGCAAACTTTCGCTGGTGTTCAACCTGTATCTCAACGAGAACTACTACGACTTCATCAACCGCTACCGCATAAACGAGTTCAAGCGGCTCATTGCCGAGGGCGAGTATGACCGCTATACGCTTACGGCCTTGAGCGAGAAGTGCGGCTTCAAGAAGTCAACCTTCTTCTCGTCGTTCCGTAAGTTCGAGGGCATGACGCCGACCGAGTACCTTAAGAAAAAAGGTGTCAGGCTGTAGCCTGGCGCCCTTTTTTGCATGCTTCGCTTCGTTCCTCATGACCGCCGTTTGCAGGCGGTTTTGCAAAAGGTGGCCTTTTGGCGTTCAAAAGGCCATGTTTTACACGGTAAAAGGCCGTCTTTTGGCTTCCAAAAGACGGCCTTTTGCAAAGCTGTTTTATTTCGTCACATTGACCGAACCTGCGCCGGCCACTGATTTCTCGATATTTTTGACGTCGCCCTGGATGTCAATGTCGCCCGCGCCTGCTATGGCGCAGCTGGCCTTGTTGATGTCGGCCTGTGTCACCTTGATGTCGCCTGCGCCTGCAATGCTGCCTGTAAAGTTGTCCGCCTTGATGCTGTCTATGGTTACGCCGCCCGAGCCTGCAATGCTGAAGTTTGCCTTCTTCGCGCTTATTCCGCTGGCGTATGCGTCGCCCGAGCCTGCTATTTCGATGCTGAAGTCATCGGCCTTGACGCCCTTGACCTTGATGTCGCCCGAGCCAGCGACGGCCAGCGACAGCTTGCTTGAACTGATGCCGCGCTCCGCTATGAAGTCGCCTGCGCCGCGGACGCTTGCATCGGTGAGCACAGGCGATGTGACGTGCACCTTCATCTGGTACTTGCTGCCCAGGATGAAGGCTTTGTCGCGTGCCGTGGATATGGTCAGCGTCTTGCCGTCTCCATGCACTATGGTGCGCCGTGTGCTGGCCGTGTCGCCCTCAAGGCGTATCGACAGGGTGTCGCCCTGCGTGTAGTACACGTCGAAGCTGCCGTTGGCCTCAATGCGCGTAAAGCCCTTTGCCGCCGCGCTGTCGGCCATGATTATGGCCGCCTCGGCGCTTTCCGCAGGCTTGATTTTGCTCTCTTTGGGGTTGATTCGGAACACGCACGACGACAGGAGCATGGCCGCCGCCGTGGCGAGCAGTGATGTTTTTTTCATAATTAGGTATGTTTTATGCGTTATGATAATCGGTTTTTACCTGCCCTCTTGTCTGCTTGCAACTCGTCACTCGTCTGCTTGTGCCTCGTCTGCAGTATTAAAATTCGAGCCGACGGCCGCGGTAGAAGTCGATGAGACTTGTGTCGTACATGTATTCGTACTTGGCTCTTGCAAGGTCGCTCTCGGCCTTCAGCCAGTTGTTCTTGGCCTCGTTGAACTCCGTAATGTTCGCTTTGCCGTATTCGTATTTGGCCGCCGTAAGGTCAAAGGCCGCCTTGTTGCTGCGTGCCGCCTCGCTGCTGCTGGTGTATTGGGCGCGCGCCGCCACGGCGTTATAGTACGCCTGCTGTATCTCCTGGTACAGGTTCTTCTTTACGTTGTCCAGCTGAAGCTGCTGCGTCTCTTGGTTTAGGCGCGCCGTGCGGATGCTGTTGCGCGTCTCGAAGCGGTTGAATATTGGTATGCTAAGGCTTAGGCCGATGTACTGGCTGAAGTTGTTGCGCATCTGTGAGGCGAAGCTCGCCGTCTTAATTCCGCTCGTGGTGTAGTAGTTGGAGCCAAGTCCGGCGGAGAGCGAGAGCGTCGGCCACAGCGCGCTTTGCGCCAGCTTGATGTTCACCTCGCTGCCCTTCAGGCGCAGGTTCTCGGCCTTCACCTCGGGCTTGAAGGCCAAAGCCTCCTGGTATATGTCGTCGGGCAGGGGCAGGGCGGCAGCGTCCGCGATGGCTATTGACGCCGTGTCGGGGCGCACTATGGCAAAACCTTCGGGCGTGGGAAGCTCGAGCAGCTGCGCCAGTGACAGCAATGCCATGCGGCAGTCGTTGTCGGCCTGCGTCAGTGTGAGGCGGCTTTGCGCCAGGGTGGCCTCCTGCTGCGCCACCTCCACGCCGCTGGCCTTGCCTGTGCGGTACATCTCGCGCAGGCGTTCCACCTGCATCGAGTCGATGTCTATTTGCCTCTGGGCCACGTCGCGCAGTTCAAGGTCGTAAAGCACCTGCACGTATGCCTGCGCTACCTGCACGCTAACGTCGTCGCGCGCCTTGTCAAGGTCGGCTGTGGCGGCCTCCAAGTTCAGCTTGTTCAGCTCTATTGTGCGCGGTATGCGGAAGCCGGTGAAGAGCGGAACGCTCGTTCCGAGGCTTAAAGAAGTGCTGCTCGTGTTCTGGTTGGAGTACGTGTTTTCAGACGTTAGGCCGCGCCCGAACGACCAGTTCTGCGACGCTGCGGCTGTCAAGTCGGGCAGTCTGCTGTTCTTGGCGGTGCTTAGCTGCACCTCGTTCTGCCGCTTCGTCACGTCCTGTTGCTTGACGGTGATGTTGTTTTCCAGCGCATAGTCGATGCACTGTCGCAGCGTCCATTCCTTCTGTTCCTGCGCCGATGCGGCCAGAGAGCCCAGCAGGAACGACAATGTAAATATGATGCGGTACATTGTTTTATGGCTTGTTTGTAAGTGGTTGATAATCAATACGTTTTCAATATGCCGTCTTTTAGCTTGCAAAAGGTGGCCTTTTGCGTTGCGATTGACGGCCTTTTGCCTCCCAAAAGGCGGTCTTTTGTAAAGTAAGCAGCTAAGCCTGATGGGACGGATGAGCCTGATGTGCCCTACACGCCACCAATCTTTGCATACCAAGCTCCATCCCTTCGGGAGGGCTGGGGTGGGTGTTGGGGTTTATATTCTTTATTCTTCCTTCACTTTCTGCGGCCCTCTTACCTTGTCGGTCTTCTTCAGTCCGCTCTTTATTTCTATGTTCACGCCGTCGCTAAGCCCTGTCTTTACCTTGCGCCGCTCGTAAGTCTTGTCCTCGCCCGCGCCCTTCACGATGTAGACATACGTGTCTTCGCCGCTGAACTCGATTGCACTCTCGGGCACGGTGAGCACGCCTTTCGCGCTCGCCAGCACTATCTCGGCGTTCGCGCTGTAGCCCGAGCGTATTTCGTTGGTGCCCGGCACGCTCACAGCCGCCTTTATTTCAAACTGGTTTGCGCCGTTGTTGTCGGTGGCTTTGGGCGAGATGTATTCCAGTGAAGCGTCGAACTTGAGGTTTTGCAGTGCGCCGATGGTTATTTTCATAGCCATCCCTTGCGTCAGCTGTCCTACCTCCGTTTCGTCTATGTTGCCGCGGAAGATGAGGTCGCTCATGTCGGCCACGGTGGCTATTGTCGTACCGTCGTTGAACGTGTTGCTCAGGATTACCGAGTTGCCGACTTTCACCGGCACGTCCAAAATGAGGCCGCTGATGGTGGAACGGATGAGCGTGCTGCTTGCGCTTGCATTGCTTCGCGACACTCCGTCGCGCACTACTTCAAGTGCGTCAACGGCCGCATTCTTCTCCTCCTGCGCCTGTTCGAGAGCCTGGCGCACGTTGTCGTACTCCTCTGCGCTTACCAGCTGCTTGTCGAAAAGCTGCTTTTCGCGCCCGTGGTTCACCTTCGCCTGCTTCAGGTTGATGTCCGCCAGGCGCACGCGGGCTTCTGCGGAGCTAAGTTGGCTCATGTCGGGTATTACCTTGACCTTGGCTATCACCTCGCCGGCCTCGACCGTTTCGCCAGCCTCCTTGTATATTTCGGTGATGATGCCGCTGATTTGCGGCTTCACTTCCACTTCGTCGCGAGGCTCTATTGAGCCGGTGATTACCGTGGTTTTGTTGATGTCGGCCACCTTCGGAGTGAACTCGTCGTAGGTCACCGGCTGCGGCTTCGACTTCTGGTAGAGGAACACGAACGTTCCGATGAACACCAAGGCTACCAGCGCCGCGGCAATGATTTTCAGATACTTTTTCATGTTTTGTTAGTTGACAAGTTACGAACGGACAAGCAAACAAGGATGTTTTACTGTTGCATTTCTTGGCGTCCGCCCAATTATGAATTATGAATTGTGAATTATGAATCAGCTATTCGTCCCTCATCGCATCGACAGGCTTTATGCTCATGGCGCGCAACGCCGGGGCAAGTCCGGCCAATACGCCGAGCAGGGCGAGCAAAGCTGTCGCGCCGACAGCCGTCCAGAACTGCACCTGGAAGTGCGCCGCGACTATTCCGTCGGTAGTGTTGCCAAGCTCAAGCATCTCCAGAACCATCACGGCGAACAGTATTCCGCTCATTCCGGCCACAGCAGTGAGCATCACGCTCTCGGTTATTATTTGCCCGAGGATGTTCTTCGGCGTTGCTCCTATTGCCCGGCGGATGCCTATCTCGGTAGTCCTTTCGCGTACGGTCACCATCATGATGTTGCTCACTCCTATGGCTCCGGCCAGCAATGTGCCGATGCCGACGAGCAGGATGAGGAAGTTCACGCCGGTGAAAAGGTTGTCGAGCATGCCGAAAAGCACCTCTGTGTTGAACACGGTGACGGCCTTCTCGTCCGTAGGGTCTATCTGGTGGGCCTGCGCTATGGCCGTGCGCATCTTCTGGGTGATGCTGCTCATGGTGACGCCGGGCTTCGCTGTGACGCATATCAGGTGGACGCTGTCGCCGAGGGCGTATGCTTGTTGCATCATGGTGAGCGGCACTACGACCGACGTTTCGGCGCGTCCGTTTACATTCATGTTGCCCGCGCTGTAGTCGACTCCTACCACGTCATAGTATATGTTGTCAACGCAGATGCGCTTGCCGCATGGGTCTCCGCCTCCCGGAAACAGCTCTTTGTACACGCGTTTGCCGATAACGCACACCTTGCGGTTCTGCTTTACGTCCATGTCGTTGATGTAACGGCCGTAGAAAAGCTGCGGAGTCTCCACCTTCTGATAGTCGGGCAGCAGTCCCTTCATCGTGCAGTTGGTCTTGCGGTCGTCGTAAGTTGCGCTGCCGCCCCAGTGAGACAGCACGGGCGAGACGGTCTCCAGCTCGGGCACATGCTGCTTCAGGCGCACCACGTCGTTGTAGACCATGCTCCAAGGGCGCTCCTTCCGGAAGCCGGCGTAGGGCTTGGTGGTGGGCTGGGCGAAAATGATTGCAGAGTTGGTGGCAAAGCCTTCAAAGTTGTTTTGCAGCAGTTGTTTCAGCCCTTGGCCGCCGCCGAGCAGGGCGACGAGCATGAACACGCCCCAGAACACGCCGAAGCCGGTGAGGAAGCTGCGCGTCTTGTTGCGCGTGAGCGTGTCGATTATTTCGCGGAAGCGGTCGATGTCGAACTTCATATCTTTATTTTTAGGAGGGGAGGAGTAAGGAGTGAAGGAGTAAGTAGAAATGCTTTGCCGCACAGCTACGTGTATTCCTTTTACTCAAACATACTTCTCTCCTTGTATTTTTACTTCTTTTTACTCAATCAAAATTCCTTATATCTTCTCTCCATTACTTCTTTTTACTCAATCAAATCTACTTACTTCTTCTCTCCTTTACTCCTTACTCCTTTCCAAATTCACTCCGCCCTCAACGCCTCTATTGGCCTTATGCGTGCCGCCTTGCGTGCCGGGATTAGTCCGGCGAGCGTCCCTGCGACAATCATTACTACCGTGGCGGCCACGCAAACGTCGATGCCGACGGTGGGGTTGTAGAACATCGTGGCTTCGAACAGGCCGCTGTTCACTTTCGTCTGGCCTATTGTGGCGTCCATGTATTCGTTCGCCGCCACGCCGAGCACCATGCCGATGTAGCCGAAGAAGGTGGTGATGACGACGCTCTCTACGATGATGAGGCGCAGGATAGAGCCCGGCTTGGCTCCTATGGCCTTGCGTATGCCGAACTCGCGGGTGCGTTCCTTGACGGTGATTAGCATGATGTTGCTCACGCCGACGATGCCGCTTAGCAGCGTGAAGAGGCCTACTATCCACAGGGCGGTGCGTATGATGCCCATGCCGGTGTTCATCTGGAGGTTCTGCGTAAAGCGGTTCCATATCCATACGGAGCGTTCGTCGTCGGGGGCGGCGCGGTGGTTCAGGTTAAGTCGGGCGCGGTATTGCTCTTCGAAGGCGTCGTTGGCCTCCTGGGTGTCAAGCCCCTTGAACGAGAAGAGTATCGTTCCCACCTTGTCACCTTTATTATATATGGTGCGTATGGTGGTGAACGCCGTGAAGGCCGATGTGTTCATGCCGCTGCGGTCGGCCTTGTATATGCCCACCACGCGGAAGGCGAGGCTGTCAACGTTGACGTATTGGCCTACGAGCCGCTCCGTTCCCTGCGGTAGCAGTTCCTTGGCGTCGTCCTCGCCGAGCACGATTACCTTGCGTTTCTGCTCTATGTCTATGTCGTTGATGAAGCGTCCGCAGAGCATCTCCTTCTTGTTGATTTCTATTTCGTTGGGATAAACGCCCGTGAGCGTGCCGCTTACGTAGTTTGCGCCACGGCTGAACGTCAGTCCGCTCTGGTCATACGAGCCGCCCGTCTCGTCCACGTTGGCCGCGAAGTTGTTGCCTGTCACGGCCATGTCCTTGTCGTTCAGCTCTATGCGCCGTCCCTCTTTCAGTCCGTCGTAGGGCTTCGACGTGTAGCTGCCGCCCACCATCATGGAGTTGTCAAGAAACCTTCCGCTCTGCAACGTCATGGCGTTGATTAGTCCGTTGCCCGCCCCGAGCAGGAAGATGAGCATGAAGATGCCCCACGCCACGGCAAAACCTGTCAGGGCGGTGCGCAGCTTGTTGCGCTTCACTGTACTGTATATCTCGACGAAAATGTCTCTCATTTCTTGTTGCTTTGTAATCTATTGATAGTCAACGGGTTATGTATGGCCTTGCAAAAGGCCGTCTTTTGGCTCGTAATTGATGGCCTTTTAGCTTGCAAAAGGTGGCCTTTTAGAGTGTGAAAGACGGCCTTTTGTAAAGTGAAGAGTGAAGAACGAAGAGTGGAGAATTCGATTGATTTTAAGGGAAGAGCAATAAATTCTTAACTCTTCACTCTTAACTCTTCACTTTATTTCATCACTCCTCCAGCCCCGAACGGCGATGCGTGGTGGTCGAAGTTCACCTCTATCTGCCCGATTAGGCCGTCCTTGATGTGTACTATTTTGTTGGTCTCGTTGGCAACGCCGCTCTCGTGGGTCACAACAACGATAGTCATGCCCTCTTCCTCGTTGAGCTGCTTGAGCAATTTCATCACCTCCACGCTCGTCTTGGAGTCGAGTGCGCCCGTCGGTTCGTCGGCCAGTATGATTTGGGGGCGCGTGATTAGTGCGCGCGCTATCGCCACGCGCTGCTTCTGTCCGCCCGACATCTCGTTGGGATAATGCCCGGCCCAGTCTTTCAGTCCAAGGCGTTCAAGGTATTCCATGGCCTTGCGGTGACGCTCGCGGCGGCGCACTCCCTGGTAGAACAGCGGCAGCTCGACGTTTTCAACGGCCGTCTTGAACGATATTAGGTTGAACGACTGGAAGATGAAGCCTATCATCCTGTTGCGGTATTCGGCGGCGCGCGTCTCCGAAAGGTCCTTGATTAGCGTGCCGTTCAGCCGGTATTCGCCCGAGTCGTAGTTGTCGAGTATGCCGAGGATGTTCAATAGCGTTGACTTGCCCGAGCCTGACGCGCCCATGATTGACACGAACTCGCCCTTTGCTATGTCGAGGTTGATGCCCTTGAGCACGTGCAGCGGCTGGCCGTTGTCGTATGTCTTGTTGATGTTTTCGAGGTGAATCATTGTTTATTATTGTTTTTAGGAGTAAAGGAGAGAAGGAGTATGGAGTAAGTAGAAATGCCTTGTATGTCAGTAAAGTGGCTTTGTACGGAGTGGCAAGGTTAGTTACCGGCAATACATTTGTACTTACTCCTTTACTCCATTACTCCTTTACTTCCTATTCATTCCATGCCTTTTCCACTTCCTCCAGTCCTATCCCGAGCATACGCATCTGGCGGAACATCTCGGGAAGGCGCGTCTCCATGAACTCGCGGCGGCGCTCCTCGAGGATTTTCTCCTTGGCTCCGGCGGTGACGAAGTAGCCCAGTCCGCGCTTCTTATAGATTACTCCCTGCTGCTCCAGGAGGTCGTATGACTTCACGGTGGTGTTAGTGTTCACCTCAAGCAGCACGGCGTATTCGCGCACGGAGGGTATGCGCTCGTCGTCGGCGAACTTCCCCGTAAGGATTTCGTCGCACAGGCGGTCGGCTATTTGCACGTATATGGCTTTTTCTGTACTGAAGTTCATAAGTTAATCCATTTGTTGTTTACGACTTGCATACGTCTGAATACGCGGTAAGAGAGACACCAGTTAGCTACCGCAACGGCCATGAGCAGCGTGCCGACGGCGTAGAACGCGGCGTTGTTTGAGCTGTCGATGACTGACGTTTCAACGTTGACCGACGCGCCGCTTATCACCGCCGCAAAGGCAATGAACAGCACAATGTGTACCACCGTGACGGCGACAAACTGGTAACGGCGCAGCAGCGTGCCGCCGAGTACGTACAAAGACTGCGCCCAAATGAGCCATCCTATTGCAAGGAAGTACACTCCTTGGGCTTTTGCAGGGACTGTGCTTGCGGTCTTAAAGCCCATCTCCGTGTCGGTGAACAGCAGCAGCAGGAAGTCCGGGATGGTAAAATGCAGGTAGTCGACGCCTGCCACCAAGCATGTCAGTATGCGCAAAGCGTCGGCCACGCAGTATGAAACCATGCCTACAATCATCGTTCCCAACGTCACGCCGAGCCAGCGCACGAGGTACTTCTCAAGGTCTGTCGCAGGCAGCATCTTCACCTTTATGCGCTGCGCCTTTGTGCCCATGTCGGCGAAAATCCATGTTCCGGCGATGATGATTACTACCAGGTAGACCACCGTACACAGCTCAACGGAACGCAGCAGGCGGCCTTCGCCCATCGCTTCCGCGCCTTTCAAGTACGGCCAGAGCCACCCGAACATGGGGAAGAGGTAGCCGAATGACAGGCCTGCGGCGAACGACAGCACGCTCTTCAGGCTCATCCGGCACTGCCACCGGGCTGTTTTTGCGAAGCGTCTTATATCGAAATTGCTCATATTCTTTTGGTTTTTATTTTTAGAAGTTATAGAAGTGTACCTTAGAAGTTATAGAAGTTAAAGAAGTTATCGCTCCCTTCGGTCGCTAAGAAGTTAAAGCCATTACCTTTTATTCGGTGCTCCCTGTCTGCGTTCCCTCCCTCGGGAGGGTTAGGGAGGGGCTTCTACTTGATTGTCAGTGTGTTACGTTCGGCGTTGTAAAAGGTGGCCTTTTGGCTTGCGAAAGACGGTCTTTTGCGTTGTAAAAGACGGCCTTTTGCACGGTGAAAGACGGCCTTTTGCAAACCGGTAGGTTTCACCTGCCATTTTCATTCACGCATTTTTACCGTTTTACCTTTTTACTTTTTTACCTTTATACCTCTCAAAGGTTCACCCATTTGTTGTTGATTACCTGCATGCGGCGGAATATTTTGTAGGACAACACCCAGTCGGCCACGCCCCAAAGGGCGAACACCGCCGCGCCCGTCCATGCCAAGGGGGCAAACATTTCGCGTGCGATATGCTGGTCGATGTCGTCTACAAAGCCTACGAACAGCGGCAAGCAAGCCATTCCGATGATGAAGTGCGCCAGCGTGGTGAACACGAACTGCCGCCTGCGGAACAGCGCGCCGCCCAGGATGTAGAACGAATACAGCCAGAAGAGCCAGGCGTATGCCAGGGCAAGGATTGAGCAGGCTTCGGCCATAGTCATGCCGTCAACGTTGAAGGAGTTGTACTCGCTCGTGCCGAGAAGTATCGAGGCGAACTCCGGGATGACGCATTTCACCACGGGGATGCCGGCCACGAGGCTTACGAGCATACGGAAAACGTCGGCCGCGCAGAACGCAACGAAGGCCATGACCCACCACACCACGGTGACGTAAAGCGCACGGGCGACAAACTTCTCAAGGTCGGTCGCGGGCAGCATCTTGAACGTCAGTCGCTGCTCTTTTGTCTTCATGTTGCTGAAAAGCCAGCATCCGCCAGTTACGGTGATGATGAAGTATATCATGAGGCAGAACTGCATGGCGCTCAATAGGCTGCCTGCCGCGTGGATTTCGCTGGTGCGGTAGCTCGAAAGCAGGTGTATCAGGAACGGTATGAACATGGCGAAGAACATGCTGCCCATGTTTGTAAGCATCTCTTTCTTAGTCATCCGGGCAGACCAGAGGAGCACTTTGCCGAAGCGGTTTATGTTGAATTTTGTCATGGTTGTAAGTTTTTTAGGAGTTTGAAAGATGGGCCTGATGAGCCGAATTGGCCAAATAAGCCTGATGGGCAATGGCGGAAAACATCGCAGATGCCAACCATTCAAAGCATATCAAGCCCCCTCCCTTGGGGAGGGTTGGGGTGGGTGTCGGGTTGGCGGGTCGTGGGTGTCATTACAACGCCCTGCGTGTCACTGCGTTGAACAGCAGCTCCAGGTTGAGCTGTGTGTCCTCGTCGCCCTCGCGTTTGCGTGTGATGACGGCGTTGCCCTGTACCGACGGCTCGGCGTAGAGCACGTCGTCGGCCGGCTCTCCCAGTGAACGGTACTCGAAGTTGTACTTCGCGCAGATGTCGGAGACCGACGCGTCGAGCAGTATTTCGGAGCGGTCGAGCATCACGATGTGGTCGAGCAGTGACTCTACGTCGTGCACCTGGTGGGTGGATATTACCATAGTGCGGTCGTCGCTCATGTTGTTTGCCACCACGCGGCGGAACTGGCTCTTCGACGGAATGTCCAGTCCGTTGGTCGGTTCGTCCATAAGCAGCAGCTTGGTGTTGGCCGCCAGCGCGAAGCTCATGTACACTTTCTTCTTCTGTCCCATGGAAAGCTCCTTCAGGTGGATGTCCGGCGTAAGCTCGAAGTCGCGCAGGCAGCTCTCCAGCACCTCGCGGCTGAAGCGCGGATAGAACGGCTGGTTGAGCCTGACGTAGGCTTCGAGGGTCATCGGGGCGAGGTCGAACTCCTCGGGAACGAGGAATATTTCCTCAAGCGTCTCGGCCTGGTGGCGCTGCGTGTCGACACCGTCAACGGTTATGGTGCCGGCCGTGCGGCGCAGCAGACCGCTTATAAGGTAGAGCAGGGTAGACTTGCCCGTGCCGTTCTTGCCCAAGAGTCCGTAGATGTTGTTGTCCTCAAGGTTGAGGCTGAAGTTGTCGAATACGTACTGCTTCGCGCCCTGGTACTTGTATTTCAGGTTCTCGATGTGTATCATTTTATTTCGTTTTTTAGGTTGTTATTTAGAAGTTAAGGAGTTGAAGGAGTTATGGAGTTAAGACAAATGCTTTGCCGCTTTGTGTTTGTAGAGAGAGTATCGGGTTGAAAAGACTTGTAGGTGGGGCATTTGTCTTAACTCCTTTACTCCATAACTCCTTTACTCCTTAGAATTAAAATCCTGCCATCAGTCCGGCGTCTTGCGGCGTCATTACCAGCATGTTGTCGGTAACTGCGGCCGGTGTGCCGTCGTCGGCCAGTTCGTATGCCGTCACCGACATTACGCCCGTGGTCTCCATGCGGTACTCTGTGCGGCTGTCTGCCCGGTCAAAGGCCATGCTTGACGCGTTCCAGAGGCTGCGCTCCAGCGTGTAGCCGTCGGCGGAGTAGGTGTAAGTGAGGCGGCTCTCGGGCGTCATGCGGCCCGTTGATGCGTTGCGGCGCAGGGTCTCTTTCGCGGTGACGCGCCCCTCGGCGTCATACTCATAGCGGTATTCCAGTTTGCCGCTTAGGCTGTTGCCCACCTTGTCATATACATACATGGTCTTTACCTGACCGTTTTCCACGTCTGCGTTGTAGCAGTACTGCGAGTTGAGGTTACCTGTCGAGTTGAGGTACATTGCCATGATTGTAGCGGCTGTAATGATAGTTCCCATAATTGTTAAAGTCGTTAAATTGTCAATACTTGTATTTGTTGCCTTTTGTTTCTTAGTGTACTATTGTTGTAGTACACTGCAAATGTAAGGCGATATTACATTACTTGCAAGTTTTTCGACGAAAAAATGCAAGAAAAGGCGCGTTTTTAACTTATATTTGCAGTGTTTGGATAAGTAAGCGTTGTTTGTAAACAGATTTTAAGACAATCGCCAGTCGATTATGGACGGATTGCCTGGCTGGGGCTGATATGTACAACAAGCATTGCTGACGGTATGCAAAGATTTCAGAGGTTGCCAATCGGCTATCCCTCATGTTGGTAGGGCTTTGCATCTTAAGGTAAGGTATAAGGCATAGTGTTTGACTCTTTCATCTTTCACCTTGCGGCATAATCCCTTGACTGTTAATGATATATACGGTGAAAGATGCCATCTACGTCTTTCACCGTATATATCACCACGCAACAGCCTCAACGACAGCACGTTACGCTGTAGGGTGAAGGATGAAAGGTAAAATGCGGCCTTTTGCAATGCAATTGACGGCATATTGCAACGCAAAAGACCGTCAATTGCACGCTGATTGACGGCCTTTTAGAATTCGTCGCTGTGCTCGATACCGACTGGTTCTTCTCCGCGACAGAAACAACCAGCCTTGTAAGGCTGTTTCCTTATACCTGGTTCACCTTATATATAAAGGTGGCGGCAGGCGTGGCTGTACAGGTTAAGGTCGGTAATGTTTTTATGATGGCGAAATATTATGGGCGGATATGTTTTTTCATTTCCGTCCAAATGTGTCCCCGATACCTGTAAAATGCTTTCCGGCAGCACCCGAACCGCTTAAAATACAACGCCTTTTTAGTCTGTCTAATTTAGCTGGATGTGATGTATATTGTTGATTAGCAGTAGTTTATACTGTTTTAAGTCGGTGTCTAAAACAGTTGGCTGAATGTGCCCGTAAATCATTTGACATATATCAATTTTCGCAATACCTTTGCCGCCGAAGTCAATTCACCATGAAAACTTTACCGTAAATGGAACAACAGTCAAAATGCAACAACCACAACGTCGTAGCCTCTATATATAAGAGGTGTTACGCGAAGCTGCTGGCATACTTGGCAAGCTACACCCACGACACTATGGACGCGGAGGACATGGCGCAGGAGCTTTTCGTCAAGATGCTGTCGGTCGGCGTTGTCACCGAGGCCACTGCGGAGGCCCTGCTGTTCGTCATGGCACGGCGCATGATTATAGACGACGCGCGTCACAAGGCTTTCGTGCGCCAAAGCATGAAGCAACTGGCATGCACCGTGTCGCAGTATGACACGCATTCCGTGGCGAGACGGCTTGAGGTGGACGAGGTTCTGGCCCGTGAGCGCGCCGTTCTCGGCCGCATGGCGTCCAAGCGCGCCCGTGTATATGAGATGTACCGGCACGAGGAGCTGTCGGCCAAGGAGATTGCCGAGCGGCTCTGTATAAGCCGCCGCACCGTGGAGACGCACATCTACTTGTCTACCAAAGAGATGAAGCGGCAGCTGCGCGGCATAGTATAATGAAGAGAGTTACAAGCCTAAATCAATTTAACCAAGTTTTAATAGTAGCATCTATGAAACGTAATCTTATCAAAATCTGTCTGCTTACAGGGCTTATAGCCCCATGCGCGCCGCTGTACGCCGCGCCTGGCGCAAGCCCTGTAGTCAACCAACAGCAGACGGTCAAGGGCCACGTTGTCGACGAGACTGGCGAGCCTTTGATTGGAGTCACAGTACAGATAGTAGGTAAACAGGGAGGCGCGGTGACAGACCTTGACGGTAACTTCACCATCAACGCCCAGAACGGCGACCAGCTCAAGGTGTCGTACATCGGCTATGCCGACCAGACGGTGACCGTGAGTGGAGCGACCGTTACCATCCAGATGAAAGCCGAAGACACCGCGCTCGACGAGCTTGTCGTAGTCGGTTTCGGTGTCCAGAAGAAGGAGTCGCTCACCGGAGCCGTTACGGTGGTGGACTCAAAGGCGTTCGAGAACAAAGGCGGACTGTCCTCGCCGCTCCAGGCTTTGCAGGGACAGGTGCCCGGAGTTATGATTACCCGTTCGTCGAGTGCGCCCGGCGACGAGAGCTGGAGCATGAGCCTGCGCGGCGCTTCGTCAATGAACTCGACCGAGCCGCTCATCGTCATCGACGGCGTTGCTTACAACAGCGTCAACGACATGCGCCTGCTCAACCCCGATGACATCGAGTCAATCAACTTCCTCAAGGACGGTTCGGCCGCCATCTACGGTAGCCGTGCGGCCGGCGGCGTTGTCCTCATCACCACGAAGAAGGGCCAGTCAGGCAAGCTCCGCGTAGAGTATAGCGGCAGCGCGACATTGAGGACAGTCGGACTTATGCCCGAAATCATGAATCTTGACCAGTGGGCTACGGGTCTACGCCAAGCCTTTGTGAACGACAAAATCACGAACAATCCATGGATTGCATATGCCGACCTGGCACAGAAGTACAAAGGACAGTATATAGATTTGCAGACTACAGCCAATCCTTTCGGCACGGCAGCCTTTACAGATGTGGCCGACTTTGTGTTCGATGACAGCGTTGACTGGCTCGGAACGCTTTTTGGCAGCACGTGGAGCACCAACCAAAGCCTTTCGCTTTCCGGCGGAACAGACAAGCAGTCTTACCGTATTTCGGGTAGCTTCCTCTACGACGGCAGCCCTTTGAAGTATGGCAAGAACAACAACCGCCGCTTCAACCTGCGCTTCAACAACACCTATAAGCTCAACAAAATCTTCACCCTTGAGAGCAGCATAGCCTACAGCCGTCAGGAGCAGGTAGCCCCGACGCAAATCGGCGCAGCCTTAACTACCAGCTTGCCGCAGCCGGGTCTGCCGCTGCAGACACTCGACGGCAAGCCATACGCATGGGGAACGTGGGGGTCGCCGTTGGCAAAGGTGCAATATGGAGGCGACAACAAGCTCAGCGTCTCGTCAATAAACATCAGCGAGACCCTGCGTGCAAAGATAACAGACTGGCTCGATGCGAGCGTCAACTTCGGCTACAATACGTCTGAAGCTCGCCGCCGTACCGTGCAGAATGCCATTACATATTATAATTTTGCAGGCAATACGGAGGTGCTTACAGACCCGACACAGGACAAGTCTTACTTCAAACAGACATCCAGCCGCACCGACTTCTACAGCTTCTCGGGCTATGTCAACGCGCACAAGACCTTCTGGGACAAGCATAACTTCAGCCTCATGCTCGGTATGCAGTATGAACTGAAGGACATGGAGGGCTTTGGTGCCAATTATACAGACATTATCGAGGGTATTAATGTCATCAACGGTAACGGCACGCTTACATTGGATAGTTCTGACGGAAAGACCAACTACCGCAACGCCATACTGTCTTACTTCGGCCGTTTCAACTACGACTTCGAGGGCAAATACCTGCTCGAGTTCAACGGCCGTTACGACGGAAGCTCGAAGTTCCTGCCCGAAAACCGCTGGGATTTCTTCTGGGGAGTGTCCGCCGGATGGCGCATCAACCAGGAAAGCTGGCTCAAGGACGTGAAGTGGTTGAGCAACTTGAAACTTCGTGCGTCATACGCCGAGATGGGTTCGCAGAGCGGAATCGACAACTATGACGGCTACCAGTTCTATGACCTGCACCCGTTAAGCGGAGCGTATGTGGGCACCGACAAGCTCAACTATATCTCGACAAACGGCAAGTTCGCTTCGCTGACGCGTCAGTGGGAGCGCATCAAGAACTACAACATAGCCCTCGACTTCGGCTTCTTCGACAATCATTTGACTGGTACGGTCGAGGCGTTCATGAAGAAAAACGACAACATGCTTGTCGCAATAACCTATCCGGCAATACTCGGCGACGCCGCTCCGACGGCCAATACGGGTAAGTTCAAGGACTGGGGCTTCGAGGCCAGCCTCAATTACAACTTCAAGGTTGGCCAGGTTGAGGCTCACGTTGGCGGCGACATCACCTTCGCACGCAACGAATTGACCGACTACGGCGGCACAAGCGTGATGAAATCAGGTTATACCAGTACGCAGCAGGGCTATCCGCTTAATTCCATATTCGGCCTGCGCTACGGCGGAAAAATCCAGAACGAGGAGATGCTTGAGGCTTACTTGGCCAAGTATTATGAGAACAACGGCATCGGAATGCCTGCCAACTTGCGCGTGGGAGACAATATGTTCTGCGACGAGAACGGCGACGGACGCCTTGACTATAAGGACTACATCTACCTTGGAAGCGACACCCCTGAAATCTCTTACTCGTTCAATTTCGGTGCGCAGTGGAAGGGCATCGATGTGAACGTGGTATTCCAAGGCTCGGGCAACCGTTTCGTTTACCGTGGCATAGACAACTGGACGGTGCCGTTCCGCAACCTGTATTCCAACTTCACCACTTCGAGCATAGGCAACACATGGACAGTGGACAATCCTAACGCTTACTATGCGCCTTACACTACGGACTCCAACGTCAATAACTATAACTACCAGGCAAGCTCGCTGACGGCGCAGGACGCACGCTATATCCGACTGAAGAATGTTACCGTAGGCTACAACCTGCCGCAGTCATTGCTTAAGAAAATAGGCTTTGTAGAGTCTGTCCGCATCTATTTCACGGGTGAAGACCTTTGGGAGAGCACCAAGATACACGATGGATGGGACCCCGAGGCCAAGCGCGATGCTTCCGGAGTTGCCCGTTATCCGTTCACGCGTAACTTTACTTTCGGACTTAACCTGACATTCTAATTACGGTTATATGGCTGTACGGTCTTACGGTTGGTGCGGTCTTACAGTATAAACAAAGACATTAAAACCGAAAAATCGATAATCCAAAAACCGTGAAACCCAAAAACCAATAACCTCAAAACCGATAAAACAATGAAACCAAGATATAAAAACATAATCAGCCGTTCGGCCAAGGCAGCCTGCATGGGGCTTGCGCTGCTTTGCACTTCGTGCCTTGACTTCGAGCCGGAGGCGCAGATGAACGACGCGAGCGTATGGAGCGAGGCTACTAACTTCCAGCTCTTCGCCAACCAGTTCTATGGCTGGGTTAGTGAAATCCAAGCCAGCAATTACAGGTCAAGGGTAAACGACGGCCCTCACAGTGACATGCGAAGCGACATTCTCGCCGGCCCTAACGTCAACCAAGTGAGCAATGGTACAAACACCGTGCCTGAAAAAGACAACAATTACACCGACCTGTACAAGCAAATCTATTACACCAACCTGCTGCTAAAGAACGCAGCCGGCTTTGCCAACAAGGATGCCATCGCCGTGCCCGTGGCCGAGGCCAAGTTCTTCCGCGCATACTGCTACTTCGAGCTTGTGCAGCTCTACGGCGACTGCATCCTGCTTACCGAGCCGGCAGACATGGACAGCCCGCTCATGAAGGCCAAGCGTGACGACCGCGGCAAGGTCATCGACCAATGCGTAAAAGACCTTCAGGAGGCTGTCGAGGGGCTGCCCGACACACCGACGGAGGACGGCCGCCTGGGCAAGGATGCAGCTTACGCGTTCCTCTCCCGTGTAGCCCTCTACGAGGGAACGTGGCAGAAGTTCCATACCGGCGGCATGAACGCTACGGCCAACTCGGAGCGTGTAACGTCGCTGCTCACCACGGCCAAGAACGCGGCCGACCAGGTAATCAAGCGCGGCAACTACAAGCTGTTCTACAACGACCAGCTCGGCACGGAGAGCTACCGCTACATGTTCATACTTGAGGACGTGCAGTGCAACCCTGCCGGACTTACCACAAAGGACAACACCGAGTACATCCTCGCGCGCCGTTACCGTCTTGAAGACGGGTGCGGTTACAACATCACCCATACGTACAGTGTCAACGGTGTGTACCCACTGCGCAAACTCGCCAACATGTACGTCTGCCAGGACGGACTGCCCATCGAGAAAAGTCCACAGTTCAAGGGGTATGCCACAGTCACTTCGGAGTACGACAACCGCGACAACCGTATGCTTACAACGCTTGCCAAGAACGGAACAAAGGTATGGGACAACAGCGAGAACAACTGCCGCATAACCTGGAACGACGACGACTTGGAGCGTGCGAAGACCGTAGGCAACTCGGGCAGCGGCTACCAGACCCACAAGTGGGCGGTAGAACGCCGCGTCAACGACCGCCTGGAGGCCATGCAGTTCCCTGTAATACGTTACGCCGAGGTGCTGCTCAACTTCGCCGAGGCCACATACGAGCTTAACAACGCCATAACCGACACCGAGCTTGACAAGAGCCTTAACCTCGTCCGCCTGCGCGTGAACCCCGGTATGACCAAGCTCAGCAACGCCTTGGCTGATGCCAACGGCCTGAGCATGCGCGAGGAAATCCGCCGCGAGCGCACCGTTGAACTGGCGTTCGAGGGCTTCCGCCTGGACGACCTCAAGCGCTGGGCTACGGCTGAAGTGGAGATGCCGCAAGACCAGCTTGGCATTAAGTGGAAGGGTACACAGTTTGAAAGCACATGGCCCAACCAGAGCAACCAGCTCAACGCCGAAGGCTGCATCATAATGTACGGCAACCGCAAGTGGGCTGACCGCAACTACCTCTATCCGCTGCCGAGCGACCAGCTCCAGCTGAATCCAAATCTCGGACAGAACCCCGGATGGGAGTAACCAAGGGTAATGAACAATTAACAATGAACAATTAAAATAACGGCGCGTTACAAGCGGTTTTGCGAAAGACGGCCTTTTACACCGCAAAAGGCCACCTTTTACACGGCGAAAGGCCATCTTTCGCAAGCCGAAAGGCCACCTTTCATAAAACAGGCAGAAACCGCCCGGCGAGCCGTTATGGATACAATAAAAAAACAACAATGACGATTATGAAAACCAGAACACAAAACAACAATACGTCAAGGCCGCGCTTCCACGCCATGAGGAAAGCCGCCACGACGCTTGTCGGTTCATTCGTAGCCGTGGCGGCACTTACGCTCGCCGCGTGCAGCGACGACGACCTTACATCGTCAGTGACACCGGCCATAACACCGTCGGCAGTAGAGTTCCAATTGCCCGACGAGTTGCAGCGTCTCGTTTATACCGACGAGTATGGCGCAGAGTGCCTCCCTCTCATCAAGGGCGAGGCCGTGCAGCTGCCCTACACCGTCGAGCCTGACACCGCAACATTCAAAGACATGCAGTGGACTTCGTCCGACGAAACAGTTGCTACGGTAGACCAGGAAGGCAACGTCAAGGCCATAAGCGGCGACGGCAACGGCTATTCAACCATCACCGTGGTGCCCGTAGGCTATTACGCCGATGCGGACATCAACGCTACAATCAAGGTGGTTGTCTCCAACGAAATGGTAAAGGCCGAGACTATTGCAATCAACGCTTCTGCCGAAGAACTCTACGGAGGCGACACCCTGCACCTGCAAACCGTCATCGCGCCCGAAAACTCTACCTACAAGACCGTAGAGTGGTCGTCGTCCGACGAGAGCCTGGCCACCGTCAGCGCCGACGGCATACTGACCGCGCAGGTGACCGAAGCGTCCAGCGCACCCGTTACAATTACGGCAACGGCGCTTGACGGCTCGGGTGTAACGGCTACCAAGGAGTTCAACATCCGTCAAATCGTACAGCCCGAAGAGGTGGACATCGACCAGACGTACTCCGCCGAGAACGGATATCTTTGCGCCTTCAACGAGAAGAGCTTGACCCTTGGCTACACGACAGTGCCTGCCGAGTGTACTACATCCATCATCCAGTGGACTACTTCAGACCCGGCCGTGGCTACGGTTGACAACGGAGTGGTAACATTCACCGGCCTTGGCAAGGTCACCATCACGGCTACATGCCCCGAGACAGGCCAGAGCAGCAGCATCAACCTCGACATACCGGCCGGCCTCATACGCGAGACGTACCATAATCCTGACTACTACAGCTTCTACGATGCAGGCCAGAGCGGCAACGGAACGGAGACAAGCACGGAGTGGCACGACGGCTACATAACCGTAACTACGTACACGCAGACCGCCGGCTCGAAGCAGCGTGCCGACCTCAAGTGGCACAACCTGCCGCTCTACATGAACGTAGGCAACTATCCTATACTTGCCGTAAGGATGGAGGATTCAAAGGACAAGGGAGCAACGAAGCGCAACCTCAATATCGACTCCAAGGCCGTAGGCTTGCAAAGCGGTACCGCCTACAACGGCGTTTACAGCGGCAACAACAAGTATGCATACGACTGGAAGTGCTCTGACGGCAGCCATATATTCATCTATGATTATGCTACGACCAACATGCCGACAAACGAGACGGTAGAGTTCACGCTCTTCCAAATCAAGAATGCCGACATGGAGACCTTGGCGGAACCGATACAGTACAACGTCTACTGGCTGCAGACGTTCAAGACTCTTGACGACATAAGGAAGTATGTCACCGAAACAGAAGGCTTGACAATAACTGAATAAACTTATAAAAACGACATTCATTATGAAAATCAACAAAATAATGCTCACCGCAGGACTTGCAGCGCTCATCGCGCTGCAAACCTCCTGCCGAGAGAACGAATACGGCGAGGTAGACCTTACCATGCCGGATGAACAGCCCGAAGAGTATGTGCCGGTAAATGCACAATACACTTACAACCACCCGTGCGCCATGTATTCGCAGGCCGATTTCGACGAAGTGAAGCGGTCTTTGGCCGACGGCGACGCTCCTGTAGAGGTACAGGAGGCTTACCAGGCGCTGTGCAACAGCTGGCTGGCAATGGCCACTTACACTGCGCGTCCGCAGAAATGGATAGTGCGCGGCGATGCTACGGGCACAGAGCCGGGGGTTGAGAACTACAGTTACGCAATGGAAGACGCCGCGGCCGCTTATCAGCTGGCACTGCGCTGGAAGCTCTCCGGCGACGACCAGTTCGCCTCTACGGCCGTGAACATTCTTAACCAGTGGGCCGCCACGTGTGTAGGCATCACTTCTAACGACGCCAACCAAGTGCTTGCGGCAGGTGCTCAAGGTTACACTTTCGCCAATGCCGCCGAAATATTACGTGACTATGACGGCTGGGATGCTGACGACTTTGAGGCATTCAAGGAGTGGATTGTAAGGGTCTTCGCCGAGCCTAACCGCTCGTTCCTCGACACACACACCGGCACAAACGTATGTGCGGAGCACTATTGGAGCAACTGGGACTTGGTGAACATGTGTTCGTACCTCTCTATCGGCATACTTACGGAGGACAACGATATGGTCAACTACGTTGTCAATTACTTCTATGACGGCGCAGGCAACGGCTGCCTGAAGCAACTTATACGCGGACACCACACCGACCCGCTGACAGGTGAGGAAATCTATCAGAACCAAGAGAGCGGACGCGACCAAGGACACGCCGAGATGTCGGCCATGGTCGCCGCCAACCTGGCACAGATAGCGTACACCCTGTACACGCAGAACAACACCGTGCCGCAGCTCGACTTCTTCGCTGCCGACGACAACGCGCTTCTCAAAATGGGCGAGTACGTGGCATTGAGCAACCTGCGCAACGGCGACGATAATGCCAATGGTGCGGGCCAGTGGGTCATCGCCGCGGCGGAAATGCCGTTCGATACCTATGTATATTGCACAGGCTGCACCTGTCAGAACAAGAATCATGGGGCTACACACACAGCGCTTTCAGAGGCGCAACGTGGCGGAGTACGTCCGGGATGGGAGATATACTACAACCATTACAAGCGCGTCAAGGGCCTGTCAAGCGGCTTCACGTATGTAAAACAGTTTGCAGACAAGATGCGTCCCGAATGCGGTCCGAGCGACAGCCGCTACGGCAAAAACTCCGGAGCATACGACCAGCTCGGCTGGGGCACGCTCATGCTCTACCGCGGAGAATAATAACAAATAAGGGGAGCTTGTGCGGCGACATGGCTGCATGTCAATGCACAGGCTTCCTCCATATCTATTTTATTACGGACTTAAAAACAAAATCATCATGAAAAAGAATTTACTTTTGGTTGCATTTGCCTTATTCGGCTGTGCAAATGTTTTTGCTCAAGAGGATGCAGAGGTGTTGAAAGAGACGTTTACGCCTACCTCTGATACATTTGTAAGAAGCAGTGCTGCCGACAAGAAGTTTGGTTCGGATGACAATATGGAGATTTTCACATCATCAGACGGCACTGACTTCGTCGGCCTGATGTCGTTCTCTCTTCCTGAAAAGGAAGGATATGAGGTAAGCAAAGCCACCCTCGTGCTTCATTCAAAGCGCGTAAAGGGCGACCGCAAGCTCACAATCTATCCATTCGATTACGCCATAAGTGAGGGCGACGATACTTGGAACACGCAGAAAGACAACGTCGCCGCCGCACGCGAAGAAGCTCCAATCATTTCCGATGTGGAACTTAACGGACAGAATGGAAAGGATGTTGGTGACGATTTGAGCGACGGGTACAAGACTGCCGATGCGTGGAAGAATGAATTTGACATTACCGATTATGTGACAACTTTGGACGGCGGCGACGTCAATCTGCTCTTGACCCATAAAGGAGAAAACAATAATCAAGAAGTGAGAATATACACCAAGGAAGTTAAGGACGTTACGCTGAAAGACGGTGTGACCGTGTTCAAGGCTGACGACCTGAAGCCTATACTGGTCGTAGAGTATGCTCCTACCGGCGAAACGGCCGAAAAGGAAACTGTCATTCCTACAGCCGACACATTTGTAAGAAGCAGTGCTGCCGACAAGAAGTTTGGTTCGGATGACAATATGGAGATTTTCACATCATCAGACGGCACTGACTTCGTCGGCCTGATGTCGTTCTCTCTTCCTGAAAAGGAAGGATATGAGGTAAGCAAAGCCACCCTCGTGCTTCATTCAAAGCGCGTAAAGGGCGACCGCAAGCTCACAATCTATCCATTCGATTACGCCATAAGTGAGGGCGACGATACTTGGAACACGCAGAAAGACAACGTCGCCGCCGCACGCGAAGAAGCTCCAATCATTTCCGATGTGGAACTTAACGGACAGAATGGAAAGGATGTTGGTGACGATTTGAGCGACGGGTACAAGACTGCCGATGCGTGGAAGAATGAATTTGACATTACCGATTATGTGACAACTTTGGACGGCGGCGACGTCAATCTGCTCTTGACCCATAAAGGAGAAAACAATAATCAAGAAGTGAGAATATACACCAAGGAAGTTAAGGACGTTACGCTGAAAGACGGTGTGACCGTGTTCAAGGCCGAGGATTTGTGCCCGAAGCTGGTAATCACATACACAACGGCTACCGGCATCAACGAGGTTGAGACCGTAGAGCCTGTTGCCAAGGCAAAGGAAGGCATCTACACGCTGTCAGGTGTGCGTGTAGCCAAGGCCGACCGTCCGGGCATCTACATCATCAACGGCAAGAAAGTGCTGGTAAGGAATAAGTGATGAAGAAACTTGTTTACATACTGTTTATAATACTCTTTGTAAGCTCCCCTCGCGCTTTCGGCGTTGAGGGGAGCGGCGTTTACCGCTGGCAGGCGGAGCTGAAGGGCTGCGTCTCCGGCGAGACCGGTCGCGCCCCGGTGGCCTACATGTGGCTGCCCGATGGCGCGGAGGAGGTGAAGGCGGTGATGCTGGCGCAGCAGAACATGACGGAAGAGGCACTCTTCCGCATGGCCTCGTTCCGCCAAAGGCTTGCTGAAATGGGTGTTGGCTTGATATGGGTAGCCCCGGCGTTCACGCAGAACTGGGCGCCCGAGAGCGGCTGCCAGCAGACGTTCGAGCGCATGATGGCCGACCTCGCCGCCGCGAGCGGCCACGGAGAGATTGCCGATGTGCCCGTAATCCCCTTCGGACATTCGGCCCAAGCCACGTTCCCCTGGAACTTCGCGGCGTGGAATCCGCAGCGGACGCTCTGCATAGTGTCGTTCCACGGCGACGCGCCGCGCACCAACCTGTGCGGCTACGGCGGTGCAAACGTGGAGTGGGGGCGCACGCGCAACATCGACGGAATACCCGGACTGATGGTCGAGGGCGAGTATGAATGGTGGGAGGCGAGGGTCACTCCTGCGCTGGCCTTCCGCATGATGTACCCCGGGAGCTGCGTCTCCTTCCTCTGCGACACCGGCCGCGGCCACTTCGACTGCTCTCCGCGCACCGCCGAGTACATAGCTCTCTTCATCAAAAAGTCCATTGAGCAGAGGATGAACGCCGACGGCAGCCTGCGCCGCATAGACCCGCGTAGCGGCTGGCTTGCGCCAAGATATTGTACGGACTTGTCACAGAACGACGGCGACGGTGCAGGGCAGCCCACGTATGTGTCGCCTGAAGACTGTTCTGCCGCGCCCTTCGCCGATTATAAGGGCGACCCTCACGACGCCTTCTGGTATTTCGACGAAGAGATGGCGCGGCTCACCGAGGCACGCCACGCCGAGAGCCGGGGCAAGCGTGTGCAGCATGTGGGTGTGAGGGTGAACGGCAACCCCGTGCCCTTTGACGCGCGTCTGCAAGGCGGCATGGCGGCGGAAGTAGAACTGAATGGCGTCGGCGCGGAGTTCACCGTCGAGGCCGTATATACCGACTCTACCCATACCGCCCTCACGGACGACCACGGCACGGGGCGGCCTTACATTGAGGTGGTTAGCGGCCCGGTGCGCAAAGTAGGCGAGAGGACGTTCCGCTTCGTGGAGTACGAGGCCGGATGGGACAATCCAGGGCGCTCGCTCGTCATCTGGCTGGCCGCCGTGGCCGATGCCGACGATGCTTACCGCGGCTGCGTGCAGCCGGTAAGGCTGACGGTGAAAGTGAAGAAGTAAAAGCGGAAAGTTAAGGGCTTGATTTCCAACAGGCCGTCTTTTAGTTCCTAAAAGGCCATGAATTGCAACGTAAAAGGCCGTGTTTTGCATCGCAAAACACGGCCTTTTGCAAACTTGCTGATTACCAGGCAATTATAAAGGGGTGCAAACCATGTTTGCACCCCTTGGTATTTTACGTTGTTGTTTACTTCACGGTGATGGGCAATGTTGCGTCGGGCAGACCGTCGCAGCTTACCGTCAGCGTGGCCGTTCCCGGCTGCTTGCCTTCCACTATGACTACCAGCTGGCCGTTGAAGAGCGGCATCTGGCGCGAGTTGAACGTAACGAGCGACGTAGCGTCGCCGTTGCATACGGCGCGGAAAGCCCCTGCGCCCTCAACGTTGAAGGCCAGTTCGTTGTTTGCCGTGAGGCATGGCGTGCCGTCCTTGTCGACCATTGTCACTGTGACGAACGACAGGTCGTGACCCTTCGAGGATATCTCCTGCCTGTCGGCCTTCAGCTCCAAGCGTGCCGGTGCACCGGCGGTCTTCACTATAAGCGTGTCGGCGGCGCGTCCCTTCGCGTCATACGCCACAACCTTCAGCTCTCCCGGCTCGTACACAACGTCGTTCCAGCGTAGGCGGAAGCGGTCGAGGCGCGACTTCTTGTCGTGCTTTTTGCGTCCCTGGCTCTTGCCGTTGACGAAGAGCTCGGCCTCGGGGTACGACGTGTAGCAGTACACTGGGGTGACCTCTCCTTCGCGTCCCGGCCACGTCCAGTGGGGCACAAGGTGCAGCGTGGGCGCGTCCTTGCGCCAGTGGCTGCGGTAAAGCCAGTAGCGGTCCTTGGGCAGTCCGGCCAAATCGCATATTCCGAAGTAGCTCGAACGCGAAGGCCAGTACTCGTTGTAGGGCGACGGTTCGCCCAAGTAATCAAACCCAGTCCACACGAACTCGCCGATAGTCCACTTGCGGTCTTCCTGCATTGCCCAGTCGTCATCGGGCAGGTTGCTCCACGGGCAGCTCTCCGTGTCGTAGCCGTTGCACTGTCCGTCGGCGTAGGTCGTGTCGTTCGTAGCCACGACGGGGAACTTGTACACGCCCCTGGAGCTTACCGTCGAGGCCGTCTCGCTGCCCAGCATGAAGCCCTGGGGCAGCTGCTTGAAGGTGCTGTCATACTTGTGCAGGCGGTAGTTGAGGCCGGGCACGTCGATAACTTTCAGCAGACCTGACTTCACCGCGTCGTCGGGCTTGTCGACACCCTGCGTCACCGGGCGCGTGGGGTCGAGCTTGTGGCAGAGCGACTGCAGGTGTTCGCACAGCTGGCGGCCCTCCTCGCTCCACTGCTCGGGTATTTCGTTGCCGATGCTCCACATTATAATGGATGGGTGGTTGCGGTGGTTGAGTATGAGGTTGGTAATGTCGCGGTCGCTCCATTCATTGAAGAAGCGCGCGTATCCGTTCTTGCATTTGGGGTAGAGCCACATGTCAAAACTCTCGGCCATCACCATTACGCCCATCGAGTCGCACACGTCCATCTGCATCGTAGACGGCATGTTGTGCGCCGTGCGTATGGCGTCGCAGCCCATTTCCTTCATTATGCGGATGTAGCGTATGAACGCCGCCTTGTTCTCGGCAGCCCCGAGAGGGCCGAGGTCGTGGTGCAGGCACACGCCTTTGATTTTCCTGCTCTGTCCGTTCAGGCGGAAGCCGTGCTTCGCCGACACGTCAACGGTGCGTATGCCAACGCGCTGTCTTGTTTCGTCTATTTGTTTCCCGTCATCAAGGAGCGTGGTGGTAAGGGTGTATAAATAAGGTGTCTCGGGCGACCAAAGGTGGGGATTGGCCACTTCGCCTGTGGCCGTGGCGCGTTCGTCGCCGGTGCTTACGTATGACGTGGCTTCGTAAACGGTGTTACCGTCGGCGTCGGTCAAGGTGAACTTCACGTCGAAACCGCCGGTATGCTCGATGCCGTCGACCTTGGCCGACAGGCTTATCTCAGCCTTCTTTGACGATATTTTGCCGGTGCGAAACCAGCCGCCCCAGTCGTCGATGCGCGTCTTCGGGGTTATGATTAGCTTCACGGGGCGGTATATTCCGCCGCCGGGATACCAGCGGCTGCTCTCCTCCACGTTGTTGAGGTCAACCTCGACGAGGTTGCGTCCGGGCTTGACGTAGGGCGTGGCGTCCACGCGGAAGGCGTTGTAACCATACGCCCAGCGGCCCGCCTCGCGGCCGTTCACTTTGACTACAGGCTCGCTCATCGCGCCGTCGAAGCGCAGCTCTACGTGGCCGTAGCCCTCGGGAATGTCGATGTACGTCTTGTAGTGGCCTTCGCCAATCCACGGCAGCGCTCCCGAACGGCCCGACTTCTCGGTGGCCTCGGTCTCTCCGTCCTGCACTATGGCTACGGTCTGGAGGTCCCATTTCTTGTCGAACGGCCCGTTGATGGCCCAGTCGTGGGGCACGCTCACTTGCTGCCAGGTAAGCCTGTCGCGCGTGAACAGCCAGTCTTCGGCCAGCACGGTCTCGCTCCTCTGCTGCGCGTTGCACGTTGCCGCGCCTGCGAGGAGCAGTGAAAATAACAATGCTTTCATGCTTCTATTGGTTTGTTGATAATATGTTCCAGGTTTGTCAGAGTAAAATAGTATAGTCGGCGCAGGTGCGCTTTCTGCTTACAAAGTTACGCTTTTTTGTCGGAATAATGAAAGGAAAAGGTGAAAACAATTTCAGCCTGCTGCTGTTCTGTTTTCCAAGAGGCGGTCTTTCGCCTTGCAAAAGGCCGTCTTTTAGACGCTGAAAGGCCACCTTTTGCACGCTAAAAGGCGGCATATTGGAAACAGCCTGACAGTCAATGCGTTGCAAGGCGGTGGCGTGGCGTGCCGGAAAAGGTTGGAGGGCGGTGTGGAAATGAGTGCCATGCACGGCATTTGCGGCGGACGGCAATGCGCTGAAAACCTAAAAACGCGGTATAAAAAGCGTTTTTCGCGCAGAGCTGTCAATATCTCGAAAAAAATCAGTAAGTTTGCACCTATTAAGTAGGTGGCAGTAATTAATGTACGCATGAGCGAGCTTGTTTTTGAGTGATTTTCGCAAGTCAAAGAAGGAGTAATGCGGGCATTACGGTTGATTCGGCTTGGCGGAAGGCACTAAAAAGAGGCCGTCAGTATGAAAACTTGGAACATGCATATATTAATTGTTGACAACTGCTTATGTAAATATGCGTCAGGCAAACAACAATAAAAACAACATAAAGGTATGATACTTTTTTTCAAGACCCCTACTGAAAGCGTGATTGCGACCGAGGTTGACCATCAGCTTTCACAAGAAGAAGTCAAGGAACTGTGCTGGCTCTACGGCGACGCCGCGCTCGTAGACGCCGACCATGTTGGCGGATGGTTCGTAGGTCCGCGCCGCGAGATGGTGACACCGTGGAGCACGAACGCCGTGGAAATCACCCAGAACATGAATCTGAAGGGCATTTCGCGCATAGAGGAGTACTTCCCGGTAAGCTCGAAGGACGCCGACCACGACCCCATGCTGCAGCGTATGTACGAGGGGCTGGACCAGACGGTGTTCACCGTCAACCACAAGCCCGAGCCTATACGCCACGTTGACAACCTGGAGGAGTACAACGAGCAGGAAGGTCTGGCCCTCTCGCCCGAGGAAATAGAGTATCTGCACAAAATAGAGAAGGAGCTGGGACGGCCTTTGACCGACTCTGAAATCTTTGGTTTCGCCCAAATCAACTCCGAACATTGCCGCCACAAAATATTCGGCGGCGTGTTCATCATCGACGGCAAGGAGATGGAATCGTCGCTATTCAACATGATTAAGAAGACGACGAAGGAGAATCCGCACCGCATACTTAGCGCATACAAGGACAACGTGGCCTTCAGCGAAGGCCCTGTAATCGAGCAGTTTGCGCCCGAAGACCAGTCGACATCCGACTATTTCCGCATCAAAGACATAGAGAGCGTAATCTCGCTGAAGGCCGAGACGCACAACTTCCCTACCACCGTAGAGCCTTTTAACGGCGCGGCTACCGGTACGGGAGGCGAAATACGCGACCGTATGGGCGGCGGCACAGGCTCTTGGCCCATAGCCGGTACGGCCGTGTATATGACTGCGTACCCGAGGTTAAGTGAAGAGGTAAGAACGAAGAGTGAAGAATCTAATGCCTCAAAGCAAGATAATTCTTCACTCTCCACTCTTCACTCTTCACTCAAACGTGACTGGGAGAACATCCTGCCCGTGCGCAAGTGGCTCTACCAGACGCCTGAGCAAATCCTCATAAAGGCGTCTAACGGAGCGTCCGACTTCGGCAACAAGTTCGGCCAACCGCTAATCTGCGGTTCGGTATTGACCTTCGAGCACAAGGAAGGCGACGAGAAGTACGCCTACGACAAGGTCATAATGCTGGCCGGAGGAGTGGGCTACGGCACTAAGCGCGACTGCCTGAAGAAAGAGCCTAAGAAGGGTAACAAGGTGGTGGTAGTCGGCGGCGACAACTACCGCATCGGCCTCGGCGGCGGCAGCGTGTCGTCGGTTGACACCGGCCGGTACTCTAACGGCATAGAACTGAACGCCGTGCAGCGTGCAAATCCCGAGATGCAGAAGCGCGCATACAACCTTGTGCGCGCCTTGTGCGAGGAAGATGTCAACCCCGTTGTCAGCATACACGACCACGGTTCGGCAGGCCACGTCAACTGTCTGTCGGAACTTGTAGAGGAGTGCGGCGGTCAAATAGACATGACAAAGCTGCCCATCGGCGACAAGACGCTCTCCAGCAAGGAAATCATAGCCAACGAGAGCCAGGAGCGAATGGGCCTGCTTATCGACGAGAAGCACATCGAACACGTGCGCAAAATAGCCGAGCGCGAGCGCGCTCCGCTGTATGTAGTAGGCGAAACCACGGGCGACGCCCACTTCAGTTTTGTGCAGGGCGACGGCGTTAAGCCGTTCGACCTCGATGTGGCGCAGATGTTCGGCCACTCGCCCAAGACCTACATGAGGGACAACACGGTAGTAAGGCACTACGAGAATGTGACCTACACGGGAATGAGTGAAGAACGAAGAACGAAGAGTAAAGGAACAAAATGCTCGGAGAATATGAATTCTTCACTCTCCACTCTTCACTCTTCACTCGACGAATATGTATCTCGCGTGCTCCAGTTGGAGGCTGTTGCCTGCAAGGATTGGCTCACAAACAAGGTTGACCGAAGCGTAACTGGCAAGATAGCACGCCAGCAATGCCAAGGCAAACTCCAGCTTCCGCTCTCCGACTGCGGCGTTGTCGCCCTTGATTACCGCGGCAATAAGGGTATAGCTACAGCCCTCGGACACGCTCCGCAGGCCGGATTGGCATCGCCGGAGGCAGGCAGCGTGCTATCGGTTGCCGAGTCGTTGACCAACATCGTGTGGGCTCCGCTCGAGGAAGGGCTTGACAGCGTGAGCCTGTCGGCAAACTGGATGTGGCCCTGCCGCTCGCAGGAAGGCGAGGACGCGCGCCTCTACAGCGCGGTGAAAGCACTCTCCGACTTCTGCTGTGCAATAAAAGTCAACGTGCCTACGGGCAAAGATTCGCTCTCGATGAGCCAGCAATACCCAGACGGACAGAAAATCATCAGCCCGGGAACGGTCATCGTAAGCAGCGGCGGACAGGTGTCTGACGTGCGCAAGGTGGTGTCTCCCGTTGTGGTGAACGACGGCAATTCATGGCTTTACCACATAGATTTCTCTTACGACGAGCTGCGCCTCGGCGGTTCGGCATTCGCCCAGTCGCTCGGCAAGGTAGGCGACGACGTGCCCACGGTGAAGAACCCCGACTACTTCCGTAATGCCTTCAACACGGTTCAGGAGCTTGTGAAGAACGGCTGGCTCATGGCCGGACACGACATCAGCGCAGGCGGAATGGTTACTACACTGCTTGAAATGTGCTTCGCCAACACCGACGGCGGACTCGACATAAGCCTTGACAAGTTTGACTGCGAGGACATTGTGAAGATGCTGATGGCCGAGAATCCCGGCGTTATCGTGCAGGTGTCGGAGCGTCACAGGCTCGACTTCGAGGACTTACTGGACGATAACGGCGTATGCTACGCCTGCATAGGGCGGCCCGACACGTCGTCGCGCAAGCTCAAAATCAGCAAAGGCAAGTTCACGCACGAGTTCGACATCGACGCTATGCGCGACGTTTGGTACAAGACTTCGTACCTGCTCGACCGCGACCAGAGCATGAACGGCTGCGCCGAGGCACGCCGCGACAACTATAAGAAGCAGCCCGTCGTGATGAAGTTCAACGACTCGTTCACAGGCAAGCTGTCGCAATACGGCGTGTCGGCAGACCGCCGCGAGCCGACGGGAATCAAGGCGGCGATTATCCGCGAGAAAGGAACCAACGGCGAACGCGAGATGGCTTACTCGCTGTATCTTGCCGGATTCGACGTTAAGGACGTGATGATGACCGACCTCATTACTGGCCGCGAGACGCTGGAAGACATCAACATGATTGTATTCTGCGGCGGTTTCTCCAATTCAGACGTGCTCGGCAGCGCGAAGGGATGGGCCGGAGCGTTCCTCTTCAATCCGAAGGCCAAGGAGGCTTTGGATAAGTTCTACGCTCGTGAAGACACTCTCTCGCTCGGCATCTGCAACGGTTGTCAGCTCATGGTTGAGCTTAACCTCATCAACCCGGAACACGGGAAACGCGCCAAGATGCTGCACAATGACTCGCGGAAGTTCGAGAGTGCGTTCCTCGGTCTTGACATTCCGCAGAACGAGAGCGTGATGTTCGGCTCTTTGAGCGGCAGCAGTCTCGGCATCTGGGTTGCCCATGGAGAGGGCAAGTTCTACCTGCCCGAGGGCGAGGACAAGTACAACATAGTGGCGAAATACCACTACCCGGAGTACCCCGGCAACCCCAACGGCTCCGACTATGCCGTGGCCGGCATCTGCTCTAAGGACGGGCGCCACCTCGCAATGATGCCTCACTTGGAGCGCGCCATCTTCCCCTGGCAGAACGCCTGGTACCCGGCTGACCGTCTGAAGGACGACGTTACGCCGTGGATAGAGGCGTTTGTCAACGCGAGAAAGTGGATTGAGGAGCATAAATAATGTATATCGAGGAGGGAAGGAGTAAGGAGTAAAGGAGTAAGTAGAAACGACTTGAATGTGAAAGACCGTATTTCGCATTGCAAAAGGCCGTCTTTTACAGCCTGAAAGGCCACCTTTCGGACGGTAAAAGACGGCCTTTCGGAAACCCCATGGTTTTCAGACGGTTGGCGGCAGGCTGCTTGCGCTTGCCGCAACGCCAGTGAAACGGCGGCCTGCCGATTGCTTCTTGTCTTTCAGGCAGACGCGTAACTCCCTGCTCCTTCCCTCCTTACTCCTTCCCTCCTAAATTAGAAAATACAATGTCCAACTTCTACATAGACAGTTTCAAGACGTTTTTCAAAATCGGGCTGTTCACCTTCGGCGGCGGCTACGCCATGATACCGCTCATCGAGCAGGAGGTAGTTGACCGGCACAAGTGGCTCGGCAAGGAGGAGTTTATCGACATGATAGCCGTAGCCCAGAGCTGTCCGGGCGTGATGGCAATCAACATCAGCGCGTTCATAGGCTACCGCCTGCGTCGCCTTAAGGGTGCGCTGTGCATGTCGCTTGGCACCGCCCTGCCGTCGTTTCTCGTCATACTGGCCATCGCCATGTTCTTCCACCAGTTCGAGGACAACCGCATCGTGGCGGCCATATTTCGCGGAATACGCCCAGCCGTGGTGGCACTCATCGCCGTGCCGACGTTCAACATGGCCAAGAGCGCAAAGATAACCCTTACCAACTGCTGGATACCCGTTGCCTGTGCGCTTGCCATCTGGATGCTCGGCGTATCGCCAATCTACGTCATCCTGCTCGCCGGCATCGGCGGATTCGTTTACGGAAAGTATGTAAAACCGACTGAATAAAATGAATAATGAAAAATGAATAATGAAAAATCAGAGGTGATGGATGATTTTAATAAGAAAGAATCGTTGATAAATGGTAAGACTTTAAAGTTCGCTTTGCGTATAATTGAAATGGTTAAGTATGTCAGGGGAAAAGATAATGAAAATGTCTTGACAAAGCAGGTGCTGCGTTCCGGCACATCCATTGGAGCTTCGGTACGTGAGTCAGAATATGCTCAAAGTCAGTCAGATTTCATACATAAACTAAGCATCTCGTTGAAAGAAGCCAATGAAACAGGGTATTGGTTATGCTTGTTGAATAAGGCCGGTTATATAGATGGCAGCTCTTATGAAAGCATTAAGAAAGATTGTGACGAAATAATGGCAATATTAATTGCTTCGATAAAGACAGCAAAGTTGCATAACCAATAAATAACTGAAAGAAAGTCTTTAATTCTTTATCATTCATTATTCATTTTTCATTAAAAAGATTATTCATTTTTCATTATTCATTCTTCATTAAATAATTATGATTTTCTTAGAGCTTTTTATCACGTTTTTCCAAATCGGGCTGTTCGGTTTCGGCGGCGGTTACGGCATGTTGTCGCTCATCCAGGGCGAGGTGGTGCACAACCACGCATGGCTCACCACGTCGGAGTTCACCGACATTGTGGCAATCAGCCAGATGACTCCCGGCCCAATCGGCATCAACTCGGCTACATATTGCGGCTATACGGCGGTGCACAATGCCGGGTTCGGCTACTGGATGTCCATTCTCGGCAGCGTTACGGCAACGTTCGCGCTCGTACTTCCGTCGCTAATCCTTATGATTTTGATTGCCAAACTGCTGATGAAGTACATGCAGACGCAGGCCGTGCAGAGTGTGTTCTCCGGTCTGCGGCCAGCCGTTGTCGGCCTGTTGGCCGCCGCCACGCTGCTGCTCATGTCGCAGGAGAACTTCAGCGCGCCCGACATCAACCCCTGGCAGTTCTGGATTAGTTGCTTCCTCTTCGTCGCGTCGTTCGTCGGCACGAAGTATATGAAGATTAATCCCATCCGCATGATATGCTACGCAGGCGGCGCGGGATTGCTATTGTTGTATTAAAAAACCAACCACAGGCAACCCGACACCCTACACCAAACCACCCGACACCCACCCCAACCCTCCCGAAGGGAGGGAGCTTGATTACCTTTCTATATATAAATAATGTGGAAAAGCATATTAAGCTCCCTCCCTTTGGGAGGGTTGGGGTGGGTGTCGGGTGGCTTGGGGTGGGTGTTGGGTTGCCTGCTGTCGGGTGTGCAGTGGCTTGTGTTCAGCTTTCTACTGCCACGTTATAGGCACGTTCTTCAGCTGGATGAACGTCGAGAGGTCATTGTCATATGAACGGCAGTCGTTGATGTCGACCATGTAGTCAACGTAAACAAGCACGAACGACTTTACCGTTGCGGGCACCTTGGCGATTTTTGCAAGCTCGAACTTCACGGGAACGCCTGCCGGCATGTTCTTCTTGTCAGAGAAAGTGCTGCGTTCGTATTCGTTGCCGTCGGCGTCGTAAGCCTTAATGTTATATTTGCCCATTGTCACACCAGTGTAGTTCAAATCCTTCGACGTTGCCTTCAACGTGATTGTCACCGTGTTGCTGGCGGCGTTGCCGATGGCCTCGACGAACTCAACGTCGAAATGCTTTGACGCTGGATTGCCCACGCTTACGCCCGACGCGCCCGTAATGAAGGTTGTCGCCGGGGAGCTGGTGCTGGTCGTGCCGGTGTTTTCGGTTGCCTGTTCGCCGGTAAGGGCTTCCTTTACAACTCCTTTGGCGGCCTCTTTAAGCTTCTTGAAGAACTGGGCGTCGGCCTGCTGCGGTATTGCGAAGAGGGCTATCGCCACTACGCAAAGTGTTCTAATCATCTTTTTCATAATCTCAAAATGGTTTTGGTTATACAATAATGTGCGTTGTCACTTGTTGTTTTCCCTGCGCTCGTCTATCTTCTTGTCGGCATTGTCACGCGATATGGAATCCACATGCAGGTGTCCGTCTTTGTCACGGAACATCATCTTCGGCTGTTCCACCTGCTGCCCCTTCGACATCAGGCTGTAAGCGTATATCCCGGCTATTACTATCACCGAGGCCGTCAGTATTTGCAGGAACAGCTCAATGAGGGCTACTATGAACAGGAACACCGCCAGGCAGACGGCTACCACGCAGATGACGGATAACGCCGTGAACGCCGCTCCCTGACGCCAGCCCGCTGTGCGCACGTTGCGCATGAGAGCCCAGCCTATGCCGCCGAGCACGAGCGCGAAGAATACGATGCTCACCACAACGTTCAGCGTCTCGTTGGAAACGCCGGCTACGCCCAGTATGATTGACAGGACGAGCGCCACGGGGAAGGTGAGGATGAGGCAGATGAACGTGGACTTGATGGCCAGTTCCTTGCCTATGTGCTCTTCCACCGCGCCCTTGAAAAAGAACACTTGCAGTATCTGCATCGCGATGAACAGGGCGAAGGGTATGAGCCTTACGAGCTTGGCCCAGAAGCCGTACTCGTCTGATGTGCACCACCACATGCTGTTGCCGCCCAGCACTGCGTAGATGGCTATCTCAAGAACGGTGGCCGCGAGCATACATCCGGCAGACGCGAATAGCAGCGTGCGCGACTTTGTTTCGCTCTTCATATATAGAAATGTTGTGGCGAAGGCCGCGGCTACGATGATGAACACGAGCCAGAAGGGCAGGGTGGTTGACATTAGAAACTCTTTCATTGTATTGTCTTTTGAAGTTGTTTTACATGGCAATCCGCAGCAGTTGCGGTGCTGTTATGTGGCAAAAGTAATGAAAACCTTGGTTTGCGCAATAACGGTTTTCCGTGAAATATCGTCTGCTCTGCGGCTATCAGTGTAATTGTCTGTGGTTCAATGCGTTGTAAAAGACCGTCTTTTGCATTGTAAAACACGGCCTTTTACGTTGTAATTCATGGCCTTTTGGAATGCGAAACACGGCATATTGTAAAATGCAAAGTGGCGAGCCGCATCACGGCTCGCCACTTTGCATGGTCTGTTAGCTTTCAGTTTACGTGCTATTTCGTGATTAACGCCACGGCGTATGCGCTCATTCCCTCCTCACGCCCGGTAAATCCGAGCCGCTCGGTGGTGGTGGCCTTGATTGATATCCGGTCTTCGTCAACGCCCATTACTTCGGCCAGGCATGCCTTCATGGCCGGCACGTGCGGATTGATTTTAGGCCGCTCGGCGCATACTGTCGCGTCGATGTTGCCCACGCTGTAGCCTTTCGCGGCGATGAGCTGCACCGTCTTGTGCAGTAGCAGCTTGCTGTCAACATTCAGTGTGTCCGCCGACGTGTCGGGGAAGTGGTAGCCTATGTCGCGCATGTTGGCCGCGCCGAGCAGCGCGTCGCATATTGCATGGATTAACACATCTGCGTCGCTGTGTCCCAGCAGGCCCGTAGTGTGCTCTATCCTGATGCCCCCGAGCCACAGCTCGCGCCCCTCTACGAGGCGGTGGACGTCATAACCTAAACCTACTCTAATATCCATAAAATAAAGAATTATCTTCTAAACAGCTCCTTTATTCCGTCCATGTCGAAGGCGAGGGTGAAGCGCAGGGTCTGGTCAAGAGGGTTGCTCTTGGCCGTTGCCCATACATATCCGCAGTCGAGCGAGAACGCGCTCATGCGGAAACCGGCACCGAAGGTGAAGTACTTGCGGTTGCCCTTGTTCTCCGACTCGTGGTGGTAGCCGGCGCGCAGGCTGAACTTGTCGTTGTAGACGTACTCTGCGCCGACGCTCCAGCGTATTTCCTGAAGCTCCTCCTTGAAGCCTCCGGGTGCGTCGCCGAAGCTCTTGAAGATGCCGCTGATGCTCGATATGTCGTAATAGTCTTTCTGCACGCGCTGGTCGTAGTCCTCGTTGGATTCGCCGTCCTTGATGAGCGGGTATGTAGGCACGAGCATCTTGTTGGCGTCGGCGGCTATGGTGAAGCGGTTGTATTCGTCGATTGGCACCATGAGCGACGCTCCGAGGCGCATGTTTGTCGGTATGAACTCGCTGTTCTCGCTGCCGTCAAAGTTGATTTTGCTACCTATGTTGCTGATGTTCAGTCCCAGTCCGAGCTGGCATTCGCGCTGTCCGAGCATGATGTAGTCCTGGTAGTAGCATGCTATGTCGGCCGCGAAGGCGCTTGCCGCACGTGTTTCTTCGGTGTAGTCGTAAGTGATGTCGGAGTAAATCCAGCGCACACCGGCCGCGATTGAGAACTTTTCGCTGAGCATCAGCGAGTAAGCCACGTCGATGGACATCTCGTATGGATTAATCGTCATGCCGCCGGCTTCCTCGGTAAGTGACACCTCTCCCAGTGAAAAATAGCGCAGCGAGGCCGACACCGCGCTGTGGTCGCCTATGCGGTAGTAGCCTGCAAGGTAGGCCAGGTCCATGTCGTTGACGAGCTGGCGCAGCCACGGCGTGTAGTTGAGGGCCACTCCGGCGCGGCTGATACAGAACGGATACTTGGCCGGGTTCCAGTATTGCGAGTTCACGTCGGGGTCGGTCGCCGCGCCCACGTCGCCCATTCCGGCGGCACGCGCGTCAGGAGCGATTGTCTGCGATGTGACAGAGTTACGCTCCGGATTGAATATGTCGGTCTTCTCTTGTGCGCCTACGCCGAGCGAAACGGTGGCCGTCAGCACTGCGAGCAGTATTCTAAGGTGCTTCATTGTCTTGTCTTTTGTTGTTGCAACGGTTGTATGATTGTTAATTCTTAATTGTTAAATCCTCACATTGCAATGTGGGATTATCTTGTCATTATTATGAGTTTCTTTGCCTTCGACACCATTCCGCTGCCGTCGCCGCCAAGTTTCACGCGGTAGATGTACACCCCGGTGGAGAGCCGTCCGCCGCCGTCGCCGGTCAAGTCCCAGTCAACAGTGTACGTGCCCGATGCCGCCACGCCGCCCTCGGTGTGCTTCCATACGGGTCGTCCGCTGATGTCGAACACCTCGATTTCAATGTCGAGGTTGCTCCCCGAGCGGTCGTGCGCAATGATGAAGGTAGTGCCAGTAGTCGCCGGGTTCGACGTACAGTCGATGCTGTAAATGCTGGGGGTTAGCCCTTCCACGACGTTGAACGTCAGCTCCGTCGTCGTGGAGTTGTTCATTATGTCCCATGCGCGGAAGCGGAGGGTGTGCAGTCCCGGTTCCATTGCCGGTATGTTGTAGTACGTCTTGCCGCTTGTGAAGCTGCCGAAGTCGTACTGGAAGTTGTCGTTAAGCACGTAAGTCTTCGACATGTCGCCGTCGATTGTCAGCTGGAGGTCGTGCCCTACGCCGCTGCCGGTGGTGTTCAGGCCGTCCTTGTCGGATATTTCTGCCACGAAGTAAGGCGTTGTGTTCACCTTTCCGCCGTTCACGAACGACGGCGAATTGAGGTAACAGTAGACCGACGGGCCTATGCCGTCAGTGCCTCCGGCCTCCGTTCCTCCTACGATGAAGTCGCCGTTGCACCCGTTGGCGGCCTCTTTCGTCGCGGAGTTGACGGCCAGCACGTTGATAAGTCCAGTCTCGTCGCTGTAGTCGATGTCCATCGGTACGGCGAAGGAGAAGTCGAATTCACCGCCGCTTACGCTGTCGCTGCCGTTGAACAGCACGGTCGTGCGGTCGTAATACTCGAACGCCGTGCTCGCGCCTTCTGCCGAAGTGTTGTTCAGGCGGCACACTACCAGCTTCTCGGCATCCCTTACCAGTGCGGAGACAACGCCCGTAAAGGCTGTGTCCTTGCCGCCGTCGGCGGTCTGGATGTGCCCCTTTACGTTGACGACAGAGCCTGCCGAGATTTGCGGAATGGCGTCGGCCGATGCGAGTGCGACGCCGTTGATGCTGTCGATTACAGCCCTTTGTACGGGTATGTTGAGCTTCAACGCCGGGTCGCCGAGCAGTGAATATTGCAGCTTGTTGACCGAAACGTCGGCACCAGAGGTTATGAGCTCGTTCTTTGCAAGCCGCTGGGCTTCGCCTATTGTTACGTATCCGCCGTTTCTTGGGGTGAACAGTGCGCGCATGTAAGCCTTGTTTATGGCTTTGTTGCGGTCTACATATACGGTGCGCGTCGTGCCGAAGAAGGCCACGGCTCCGCCTTTTTCGTTCAGTACGGCGGTTTCTCCGACGTTGTTTTCCTGTGCGTCGAATGGCATGATGTCGCACGAGGCGGTAATCCAAAGCGGCAGGTTCTTGTTTGTGAATGAGGCGAAGTCGTTGAGCGTCAGCACGTTTTCGTGCGATAGGCCGGTCTGTCCGCCGTGTCCGCTGTAGTTCATCACGAGCGCGCCAGCCTGCTGCCGTTGCTTTATTATGCGTGTAACGTCGGGGTAGGATGCTCCCGTCGACGATGTCTCGCGCTTGTATGCGTCCCACATTATGCGCTCCACCTGGAATGCAGGGTTGATGGTTTCTACGGTCCTGGCTATTTCGTCGGCGTCTTTCATGTGTATGTTCTCGTTGCCGTCGTCGCCCATGAACACCAAGAGGTTCTGCCAGCTGCCGGCGTTGTCGTTGCCGGCGTAGCTTATGGTCTTGTCAACCATGATTTTGGCCTCGGCCTCCGTGCGTACAGGGAAGCGGCCTACGGCCACGTCGAGCTTGTCTGTCTTGGTGGGATTGCCGCCCTCTCCGTCGTCGAGACAGCAGAAGAAGCCGTCGTCGACGTAGCAGTCTACCTTGTTGAACGAGTTTTCGCTCTCGTGGCATAGCAGCAGGTCGTCGGCCGAGAGGCTTGCGCATTCGGGTGTGAGCAAGCGGTTGTCCCAAACGCAGTCGCCGAACAGCAGCAGGTATCGAGGCATGTCGGCCTCCGTCTCGGCGCGGTCGTACAGCATTTTCAGGTACCGCCGGTAGGCGTTGGCGTCGGGAGTGCCGCTCGAAAACTCGTTGTAAAGCTCGTCGGCTGGCACTATTGTCACCCTGAGGCCGTCTTTCTGCTCGTGGTGTTGCTTTAGCCTTTCAGCCTGCGCGGTGAGCTTTGCCGACGTGGGCACTATTATAACCATGTCCGCCTGCGGGTCGGCGTGGTGGTCTTGGTTGGTTATGTTGTAGACGTATTCGGGCGACGGGAACTGCGTCGAGGCAAGCCTGGGCCTGCTGCGCGGCGCGTCGAAGCGTGCCGATATGTAGTCGAGGCGCACTGGTCCGCCCGAAGTGGTGGTTATGGTGACGGTGTCCGTTAGCGTGGCCGACGTCACGCTGAACGTTTTTTCGTAACTTTTTGCAAAGTCGTATTCTGAGAAACCGCTCATCGAGAATGTGCCCACGGTGTTGCCGTTGATGCTTATTTGTCCTGTCGCTACCTGTCCTGCGGTTACGCAGACGGTTATCCAGTGCAGTCCGGCCTGCGCCGCTTCGCGTGTTATGGTGTAGCTTTTCGAGCGGCCTGCGCTGACGGGGTCGTTCTCGAATAGGTTGCGTCCGCCCTGGTACCAGGCGTAGTTGTCAACCTCATGGAGCGCGTGATAATAGAAAGGATGCTCGCAGAAGGAGTCTATGAAGGCCGTGCTGTCGACCGTAAGCGGCTCGCCGTCGCTTTCGGTCAGGAAGTAGTAGCCGTAGTCGGAGTAGGGGTTGCGTGTGCGCTTGTCGGCGGTCGCGCTGTCCCATGTCACCGGGCCTTCGGCGTGGAACAGCCTTCGACCGTTCACCGTGCACGTGGGCACTTCCTTAAGGTCGTCGTGTTCTATAAGGTAGTCTTCCCTCAGCACCTCGTCCTGCAATGCTCCGCCGTAGCCGTACACCTTTACGCGGTTCAGGTCTGACAGCCCGGCGCGGCGCACAAGCGACTGTGTTATTTCGTAAACGCCCGTCTGCGGCACACGTATTTTCGCCCAACGGCCTTCGCGCAGCACGGAGTGGGCGGCATAGCGGTCGCCGGCCGCCACGTCGTTTCCGGCTCTTGTCATGGCTGCCGTGCGCCGCTTGGGCTGCGACTTAACGTCGAGCATGAAGCTGACGAGCTTCATCTGCCGTCCGTCGCGCTCCACCAGCGGCACGAACGACACCTCAAGGCGTCCGCGGCGGCGCTCCACCACGACGTTGGTCTCTACCGCCGGCATTGCCGGCAGCGGCTTGCCGCTTATACGCTCGTACTTTCTTATATCGGCGGAGCCCATCCCGATGAACTCGGGATATTCTATGGTGACGGTGTACACGGAGTCTTGCCATGCGCCGTCGAGCGGCACATGGCACGAGAAGAAAGGCAACACGCTGTCGAGCCTCACCTCGTCTGCGGTGAGGTTGAAGAACTTTTGCGTCTTCGCTCCTGCTTCTGCCATGACGGCAAACAGCAGCAGCGGCAACAGCGCCAATATCTTCCTTGCGGTCATCTTACGTTGAAATCGAGTACTTTTCGCTCTTCGAGCCATCCCGTGATGTGGTCGCCCACGTTTACCGGGCCTGTGCCCTGCGGTGTGCCTGTGTAGAGTATGTCGCCCGTCTTGAGCGTGAACCAGCGGCTGATGTAGGCGATTAGTTCGTCCACCTTGAACAGCATGTCGGCCGAGCAGCCCTCCTGTACGGCTGCCCCGTTAACGTCGAGGCGGAAGCGCAGCGTGTTCACGTCGCGCAGTTTCTCCACGCCCACCCATTCGCCGATGGCCGCCGCGCCGTCGAAGCCCTTGCACAGCTCCCACGGCTTGCCTTCGGCGCGCAGGCGGCGTTGCAGCTCGCGCGCGGTGAAGTCAACGCCTACGGTCACAGCGTCGTAATACCTGTGGGCGAACCTTACGGGTATGTTCTTGCCGAGGCGGCAGATGCGCACTACCAGTTCGCCCTCGTAGTCTATGCGTCCGAGGTCGTCTGGCGGAAAAAACGGCTTTCCGTCTTTCAGCAACGACGAATCGGCCTTGGTGAAAATCACAGGCTCTTCCGGTTTATATAACGCTCCGTCGAGCTCTTTATTGTGCAGGATGTAATTCATCCCTACTGCAAATATCTTCATCTTCCGTAAGTTTTTATGTCATGAAAAAGCACCGGGCAAAGGTACGTAAAAATCCCGAAAGAGCCAAACCTGACGCCTCTGCGCCAGCCGATGTTGCAGTATGGCTGTGCGAAAGGCCATGTTTCGCATTCCAAAAGGCCGTCTTTTGGCCGCTAAAAGACCGTGTTTTGCAGTGTAAAAGACGGCCTTTCGCAACGCGTTGGAAATCAATGTGTTACAAAAGAGGCGGCGGACGCGTTTCCCGGCGGCGGCTGACGGCTGCGCCGTTCTGTTAAAAATAGGGCGATTTATTTTGTTTTACACGGCAAAAAACGTAACTTTGCACGATATAAACGCGCCTTGGCGGTTGGCCGCCGGGCGCATGGGCATATAATAATAAGGTATAAAACTATAGAGACATGGACACACTGAAAAGAGCATTGGCTTCTAAACTATTGAAGATAAAGGCCATCAAGCTACAGCCCGACAACCCCTTCACGTGGGCTTCGGGATGGAAGTCGCCCTTCTATTGCGACAACCGCAAGACACTGTCTTTCCCCGACCTGCGCGGCTTCGTGAAGCTGGAGCTGGCGCACGCCGTACTGGCACACTTCCCCGAAGCTACCGCCGTGGCTGGCGTTGCGACGGGGGCCATAGCGCAGGGCGCGCTCGTTGCCGACGAGCTTGGCCTGCCCTTCGCCTACGTGCGCAGCAAGGCCAAGGACCACGGCATGGGCAACCTCATCGAGGGCGAACTGCCCGAGGGCGCGAAGGTTGTTGTCATTGAAGACCTCATCTCGACCGGAGGCAGCAGCCTGAAGGCTGTAGAGGCCCTGCGCGCGGCAGGCTTCGAGGTGGTAGGCATGGTGGCTTCATACACCTACGGATTCCCCGTAGCGCGCCAGGCGTTCGAGGATGCAGGCGTAAAGCTCGTCACCCTGACCGACTACGAGCACGTAGTCGAGGAGGCTGTAGCCACGGGCTACATCACCGCGAAGGACGTAGAGCTGCTGCACGAGTGGCGCAAAGACCCGGCAAACTGGTAAAGCCCCCTCCCGACCTCCCCGAGGGGAGGAGTGAGGCGGCGGACAGGAGGCCGGCATTTATATAAATATTATTAACCAAACGCATCCTCTCACCTCCCCTCGGGGAGGCCGGGAGGGGGCTTGTACTTATGAGCAAATACGAAAGTGGCGTCAAGCATGTTCCCCATCCGCAGGATGTGGTGTATGCTACGCTTAGCGACCTTAACAACATAGAGCGCATCAAGGACCGCATTCCGGCGGACAAGGTGCAGGATTTGACGTTCGACCACGACACGGTGAGCATCAGCGTGCCGCCCGTCGGCGCAATAGCGCTGCGCATAATAGAGCGCGACGAACCTAAGTGTATCAAGTTCGAGACGGCCAATTCGCCCGTGCCGTTCAACCTCTGGGTACAGCTGCTGCCTGTTACTGACACCGAATGCAAGATGCGCGTTACGGTGAAGGCCGACATCCCCATGTTCCTCAAGCCGATGCTCGGCTCGAAGCTACAGGACGGCGTTGACAAAATAGCCGACGCGCTGGCAATGCTGCCGTACTAAGACCCACCCCCGCCCTCCCTAAAGGAGGGGGCTTGGCTTGATTTTGCGGCAAGTCTTTTGCCTGCGCCAAAGAGGAATACGCCTGTGTCCGTACTGTTTTTTTACGTTAAACGATAAAAAGGTAATCCAACCTCCTCCCTTGTGGAGGGCAGGGGTGGGTGTAAATGTTTTTGCAATGTCAACAAAACTTTGGGAAAAGAACTTCTCCGTAAACGAGGAGATAGAACGCTTTACCGTTGGGCGCGACCGTGAGATGGACATGTATCTGGCCAAGTATGACGTGCTCGGAAGCATGGCTCACATCACCATGCTTGAGTCAATCGGACTGCTGGAGAAGGCCGAACTGGCGCAACTCCTTGCCGAGCTGAAGCGCATCTACGCCATGTGCGAGCGCGGAGAGTTCAAGATTGAGGACGGTGTCGAGGACGTTCACTCGCAGGTTGAGCTGATGCTTACGCGCCGGCTTGGCGACATTGGCAAGAAAATCCACAGCGGACGGTCAAGGAACGACCAGGTGCTTGTAGACCTAAAGCTCTTCATCCGCCACGAAATCAAGGAGGTGGTAGGGCTTGTAAAGGCTCTTTTCGACGAGTTGCTGCAGAAGAGCGACGAGTGCAAGGACGTGCTCATGCCCGGCTATACACACCTGCAGGTGGCTATGCCAAGCTCGTTCGGCCTGTGGTTCGGCGCTTACGCGGAGAGCCTGGCCGACGACATGCTGTTCCTTCAGGCCGCATGGCGTATGGCCAACCGCAACCCGTTGGGCAGCGCGGCAGGCTACGGCTCGTCGTTTCCGCTCGACCGCACGATGACGACGCGCCTGCTCGGGTTCGACACGATGGACTACAACGTGGTGTACGCGCAGATGGGGCGCGGCAAGACAGAGCGCAACACGGCCTTTGCCATGGCTTCCGTTGCCGGCACGCTGGCCAAGATGGCCTTCGACGCCTGCATGTTCAACAGCCAGAATTTCGGCTTCGTCCGCCTGCCCAAGGAGTGTACCACGGGCAGCAGCATCATGCCGCACAAGAAGAACCCCGACGTGTTCGAACTGCTGCGCGCAAAGTGCAACAAGCTCCAGTCGCTGCCGCAGCAGGTGACGCTAATCATGAACAACCTGCCCTCGGGCTATTTCCGCGACCTGCAAATAATAAAGGAAGAGTTCCTGCCTGCCTTCGGCGAACTGAAAGACTGCCTGCGCATGGCGGCGTATATAGTGAGCAAAATGGAGGTTAACCGCCACATTCTCGACGACCCGAGGTACGACCTGATGTTCTCTGTGGAGGAAGTCAACCGCCTCGCCGCCGAAGGAATGCCATTCCGCGACGCTTACAAGAAGGTGGGGCTGGACATTGAGGCCGGCCGCTTCACGCCATGCAAGGACATCAGCCATACCCATGAAGGCTCCATAGGCAACCTGTGCAACGACAAAATCAGTGCGCTCATGGACAATATCATCGTCGGTTTCACGTTTGACAGAGTGGAGAAGGCCGAGAAAGAGCTGCTTTGTGAATAGCCCTTGGCGGTTTTCAGTCTTGGCGCATTTCTCTTATCAGGCCCATCCGGCCCATTCGGCTTATCATAACCAATCAAGTAATGAAACGTTACACCTATTATATAATAGTGCTCCTTGCAGCCGTTCTGATGTCAGGTTGCGGCGAGGCGGAGTACGAGTACAGCAGGTATCCGTGCCGGTTTGTGTTCGATAATTCGGCAAACCGTAGTCCGGCGCTCGCCTCGGCGATGAATCCTTTGTCTCCTGGAGTGTTCTGCCGTATAACGATGAAGGGCAATTATTTCTATTTCTCGACAAACCAAGGGCTGTCGGACCGTGCAGACAAGACCGCACCCGACCAGCAGGTGTCGATTGCCTTGGGCGTATTCAACGAGACGGGCATCATCGTTGGGTATGGCAATTTGAACAATCCGCCCACGTTTTACGCCTACGACAGCCAGTGCCCGAACTGCTATGGTGAAACAGGTTTGCCGCGTTATTCGCTCTCGATGGCGTCCAACGGCACGGCCGAATGTCCTTCCTGCCACCGTAAATACGATATGAACAACGGCGGACTTGTAATCAGCGATGGCGGCGGAAAACGCCTGATAAATTATCGTGCAATGGCTAATGGCGGTATGCTGAATGTAAACAATTGACACGTTTTAATATTAAAATGTGTAAATTAATTTGCACTTTCGGGAAATAGGCTTATCTTTGCAATGCTTTATGCGGCAATAGCTCAGTTGGTAGAGCGCAACCTTGCCAAGGTTGAGGTCGCGGGTCCGAGTCCCGTTTGCCGCTCCAGTGCCGCCGCAATGGTGGAATTGGTAGACACGAGGGACTTAAAATCCCTTGGCCAGAAATGGCTGTGCGGGTTCGAGTCCCGCTCGCGGCACATCTTATCTAAAAACCTTTCATTATGAAAAAAAATCTTATCTTATTGTTCTCGGCTGCTTCAGTGCTCGCACTGTCGTCATGTTCTTCCAAGCTGGGAGAGCTTTCAGCTGACAATTTCAAAGTCACCCCCAATCCCCTTGAGTCAAAAGGCGGACAGGTGGCTGTTACCATCGACGGTACTTTCCCCGAGAAGTATCTGAAGAAGAAGGCCATGGTTACTGTTGTTCCAGAGTTGCGTTATGGCAACGGACAGGTGGCACAGGGACAGGCTGCCACGTTCCAGGGCGAGAAGGTGGAAGGCAACGACCAGACTATCTCTTACAAGATGGGTGGCAACTACACCATGAAGGCCAACTACAAGTATGTTCCCGAAATGCAGAAGAGCGACCTCTATATGACTTTCGACGCTTACTATGGCAAGAAAAAGAAGAAGATAGAAGTTCCTGCGGTGAAGGTTGCAGAGGGCGTTATCGCTACATCTGAACTTTATACGAAAACTCTCGCTGGCAGCGGAGCATGCATCGCTCCCGACACATTCCAGCGTGTACGCGCCCAGAGGCAGGAGTCTCAAATCAAGTTCCTCATCAACCAGGCCAACCTCCGCAAGAGCGAGCTGAAGAACAACTCTGTACAGGAGTTCGTAAAGCTGCTTAAGGACATCAACAATGATAAGGAGAAGCTGAACCTGAAGAATGTGGAAGTTCTTGCTTACGCATCTCCTGATGGTGGTGTAGAGTTCAACGACAAGCTGGCAAGCAAGCGTCAGAACGTGTCTGTTGACTATGCGGAGAAGCAACTCAAGGAAGCTGAACTTGCAGGCAATGTTACCGGCAAGTACACAGCTCAGGACTGGGACGGTTTCCAGAAGCTTGTTGCCGCTTCCAACATCCAGGACAAGGACGTAATCCTCCGCGTTCTCTCTATGTATCAGGACCCCGAGGAGCGCGAGCAGCAAATCCGCAACATGTCTGCAGGTTTCCGCGAGCTTGCTGACGGCATCCTTCCTGAACTCCGCCGTTCACGCCTCATCATCAACTATGAGACTATCGGACGCAGCGACGACCAAATCAAGGAGCAGTACAAGGCTGACGCTACTCAGTTGAGCGTTGACGAACTGCTTTACGCCGCTACTCTTGAGGACAACATCGACGCACAGGAAGCTATCTATAAGAAGACCACCGAGGTTTATCCTAACGACTACCGTGCGTTCAACAATGTTGCTGCAATCGAGTTTGCAAAGGGCAACGACGCAGAGGCTAAGAACTATCTGTCAAAGGCTCAGAGCATCAACAGCAACGCTGCAGAGGTTAACGCTAACCTCGGTCTGCTCGCTTTGAAGAGCGGCAACTTGAGCGAAGCAGAGAATTACATCGCAAAGGGCAACACAGCAGGCGACTACAACAAGGTGCTTGGCTCGCTCAACCTCGCAAAGGGAGACTATGCAACGGCAGAGCAGAACTTGAGCGGCATCAACTGCAACACAACCGCTTTGGCTCAAATCCTTAACAAGAACTACGCCGGTGCGGCTACAACCCTTGGCAACATCGAGAACAAGGATGCCATGACTGATTATCTCCAGGCTATCTTGAACGCTCGCCAGGGCAACAACGACGCAGCTTCTTCTTACCTGAAGAGCGCTTTGCAGAAGGATTCTTCACTCTCAACTTACGCTAACAACGACCTTGAGCTGTCTAAAGTCAGCAAATAAACTAAGCTGACGCATGAAGCGGCTTATATACATCTTTACGCTCACCTTGGTTCTGGTTGCCTGCGGTTCGCGCAGGGGGTACTTCAGTTTTGAAGGACGTCTACTCAACCTGAACCAAGGTGAGTTTTATGTTTACAGTCCCGACGGCGTATTCGACGGTGTCGATACGATAAAAGTTGAGGGCGGACGTTTTACTTTTGAGACTCCATGCAAGGAAAGCGGCACAGTCATGATTGTCTTTCCTAACTTTTCCGAGCAGCCTGTTTTTGCAGAACCGGGAAAGTCTGTTACAATCAAGGGCGACGCTTCACACCTTAAGGAGATAGAAATCGAGGGGACTGACGAGAACAAGCTGATGAACGGTTTTCGCCAGCAGATAGCCAAGGCTTCGCCTCCCGAAGTGTTGGAGTACGCCGAGAAGTTTGTACGTAACAATCCCGAATCGGCTGTAAGCGTTTACATCCTGAGGAAATATTTTATCAGCAATAACGGCGTTCCAAGCAAAAGAGAGCTTGAGAGGGCCGGGCAACTCGTGTCGATTGTCTACAAGGCGCAGCCGAAAAACGGCTATGTGGCCCGTATGTCGCGCTATGTCAAGGATGCGAAAAATGGCGTAATAGGAGCTGTCCTGCCGCGTTTTTCCGTGAAAGACATTCATGGGGACAATGTTTCCGACGGCAAGCTGAAAGGCCGTGTGGCAGTAGTCTACACATGGGCGAACTGGGATTACGAGAGCCGCTCTATCCGTGACCGTCTCAGCCGCATGAAGGAAGACTATGGAGACCGTCTCGCCTTGATGGGCATAAGCCTTGACGCAGGACGCGACGACTGCCTGCGTTCGCTACGGAACGACTCTACATCCACCATATTTGTGTGCGACCAGTTGATGTTCGAGAGCCCGCTTATGGAGACATTCGGCTTCGGCGGAATAAGGGAGAACATCCTGTACAACGCCCAGGGACGAGTAATCGAGCGCAACATGAAGGCTGAAGACATTGAATCTAAACTGAAAACACTGTTAAATTAACCCATTACATGCTTGTCAAGACGTTTTGCGCGGCTGTAAACGGTCTTGAGGTGACAACCGTTACGGTCGAGGTAAGTATGTCGAAAGGCGTGATGTTCCATCTTAGCGGACTTGCCGACACAGCCGTAAAAGAGAGCCGCGACCGCATTGTCGCAGCTCTGAAAAACAACGGCATACGCATTCCTGTATCCGAAATCACAATTAACATGGCTCCTGCCGACCTGCGCAAGGAGGGCAGTTCGTATGACCTTCCCATCGCAATCGGCCTTCTTGCCGCCATGGGCAATGTCAAGCCCGAGGCTCTTTCGCAGTATATGCTCATCGGCGAGCTTGGTCTTGACGGCAAAATCCAGCCAGTGCGCGGCGCTTTACCGATAGCAATCCGTGCGCGCAAGGAGGGTTTCAAGGGATTGCTTGTGCCCCGGCAGAACATCCGCGAGGCTGCCGTTGTCAACCGTCTTGACGTTTACGGCATGGACACCATCCTCGACGTGGTGCGCTTCCTGAACGGAGAAATGGGCTTTGAGCCTACCGTCATCGACACGCGCCGCGAGTTTTACGAGCAGCAGAGCAAGTTCGACCTCGACTTTGCCGACGTGCGCGGCCAGGAGAGTGTCAAGCGCGCGATGGAAGTAGCGGCTGCAGGAGGCCACAACATGATAATGATTGGCCCTCCGGGCAGCGGCAAGTCGATGATGGCCAAGCGGCTTCCCTCCATCCTTCCGCCGCTCTCGCTGGCCGAAAGTCTTGAGACAACGCAAATCCATTCGGTGGCCGGAAAGCTGGGACGCGACATGTCATTGATTTCCCAGCGTCCGTTCCGCGCACCCCATCATACCATCTCCCAAGTTGCCTTGGTTGGCGGCGGAGCCAATCCCCAGCCAGGAGAAATCTCGCTTGCGCACAACGGCGTGCTCTTCGCCGACGAGCTGCCAGAGTTCAACAAGGCCACGCTTGAGGTGCTGCGCCAGCCCCTTGAAGACCGCAAAATCACCATATCGCGTGCCAAGTACACCGTTGAGTATCCCTGTTCGTTCATGTTCGTCGCGTCGATGAACCCCTGTCCGTGCGGTTATCACAACGACCCAACCCACAAGTGCGTATGCACGCCGGGGCAAATACAGCGTTACCTTAATAAAATAAGCGGCCCTTTGCTCGACCGCATCGACATACAGGTCGAAATCACGCCCGTGCCCTTCAACGACATTTCGCGTCCGACGCAGGGCGAAAGCAGCACAAGCATACGCGAGCGTGTCATCAAGGCGCGGCTAATCCAGGAGCAACGCTTTCGCGAATGCCGCGGAGTTCACTGCAATGCGCAGATGTCGGAGCGAATGCTCCATCAGTACGCCGAACCCGACGAGGCCGGCATCGACCTGCTGCGCATGGCCATGGAGCGGCTCAACCTCTCCGCCCGTGCCTACAACCGCATACTGAAGGTGGCGCGTACCATAGCCGACCTCGACTCGTCCGCCGACGTCAAGGCACAGCATCTGGCCGAAGCCATCAGCTACCGTAATCTCGACAGGGGCGACTGGGCGGAAAGGTGACATGTCTGATACCCACCCCAGGCCTCCCGAAGGGAGGGAGCTTGATTGGCTTCCTGGCAATATTACAAATGTGAATGTTTGAAATAAAAGTATTAAAGCCGTGAACTTACAACAGGTTCACGGCTTTATTTATGGCAAATCATATAACGCTCCCTCCATTCGGGAGGGTTGGGGTGGTTGTCACAGCAGCCTTTTTGCAAAATACCTTACGGGATACCACACCGAGACGAAGCCCACGGCTACCACCGTAAGGAATACTATTACTATGTCTTCAGGATGTACGCTTACGGGATAAGCGTCAACAACGAACGAGCCGCTGCTCTGTCCCAACGCCACGAGGCCGTACTCCTGTTGCAGCCAGCACAACAGCAGGCCGAGCAGTATGCCTGCAACGGCGCCGATTACTGAAATCATGCGTCCCTCGAACAGGAAGATGCGCGTAATCTGTTTGTCGGTCGCGCCCATGTTGCGCAGCGTCACCACGTCGTCCTTCTTGTCTATTATGAGCATCGAGAGCGAGCCTATTATGTTGAAGCAGGCCACGGCCAGTATGAACGTAAGGAATATGTAGGCAATGAACTTTTCTATTTTCATTATCCTGAACGTGTCGGCCTGCTGCTCCATTCGGTCCAGCACGCGGTACTTCTTGCCTGCTATTTCCTTTATTTCAGCCTTCACCGCGTCGAGGTCGCTGCCCGGCTTGAGCCTCAGTTCGAGCTGCGACAGCATGCCCTGCTGGCCGAACAGGCGGCGTGCGAAGCCTATGGAGGTGACTATGTAATTGGCGTCGTAACGCGCGTTTCTCACCATGAACACCGCGCCTGGCGATATTAGCGAGTCCTCGACAAAGCCCTCCGTGGGGTTCATCATGTCAAGCTGTCCCTCGCGCTGCGGCGCGTATATGTTGAGGAAGCCGTCCCAGTCGGCCGTCATGCCCAGCTGGTCGGCCAGGCGTATGCCCACCGTGCCGTATTCCAGGTTGGCCGCGTGCGTCTCGAAGTCGCCGTCGCCGTAGAGTATGTCGTTGATGTGCGTCAGCTGGTCGAAGTTGTCGTCAACGCCCTTCACCGTCACCATGGCCTGCTTGCCGCGGTACACGGCCAGTGCCTGGTCCTCCACGCTCTCCGTAGCCACGTCTACCGACGGCAGTGCACGGATTTTCTGAAGCACGGGGTCGTCAGCTGGGGCGGTCTTGCCCTCGGCCGGCACAACTTCTATTTGTGGGTCGAAGGCCGTCAGGAACGACGCCACGAGGTCGTGGAAGCCGTTGAACACGCTCAGCGTCACCACCAGCGCCATCGTCGCCACGGCCACGCCTACCGCACTTATGCCGCTGATGAGGTTGATTACGTGCGTGCTCTTCTTCGAGAAGAGGTATCGGCGCGCTATGTAAAACGGCAGGTTCATTTCTTCAGCAGCTCGTCAATGTGCTCAATGTAGTCGAGCGAGTCGTCCACAAAGAAGCGCAGCTCCGGGATGATGCGCAGCTGGTTGCGCACGCGCGTGCCCAGTTCGTAGCGCACGGTCTTCTCGTTTGCCGTGATGTTCTTGATTATTTCGTCCGCCTTGGCCGACGGGAATATGCTCAGGTAAGCCGTGCAGATGCTCAGGTCGGGGCTTACGCGGCAGCGCGTCACGCTTACCAGCACGCCGTGCATGGAGCGCGTCTGCGACTGGAAAATGAGGCTAAGCTCCTTTTGCAGCAGCCTTGCTATCCTGTTTTGCCTTGTTTCTTGCATTGTCTTTCCGTTTTGTTTCCGATATGTTCAAAATCCACTGCAAACTTAATAAAAATCGTTTGAATAAACGAATAAAAACCGAATAATGCGGAAACATTGGCCTAATAAAGCCGGCCGCGCCGCCCTTACAGTTTTTGGAGGCCGCCTTCCGTGCTGCAAAAGGCAGCCTTTTGCACGGTCAAAGACGGCCTTTCGGCATGCAAAAGACCGTCTTTCGCAAAGCCGCAGGCCACCGTTTGAAACTGTAACAAATGCGCCTCCGTATGTGACAGACTGTAATTTTCGGCGTTGTTGCTTGGCGTTGTCGTTGGAAATGCGTACCTTTGGAAAATCGTGAAGCCTGCAAGCCGGGGCTGTACCGCCGTGTGGGGCGTTGCCGCAGCCGTGTGTCTTGGCATGCTTCGTCCTGGCCTGTGTGCCTGACTTTTATATTGACAATGTATGAGCAAGAAACTTCCGGCCTTAATCCTGGCCCTGCTGATGCCTGTTGTGTGCGCCGCCCAGAACAAGCCTTATCATGGCGACGGCATCGACGATTACCTGCGCTTCGTGCCCATAGTGTCGGCCTACGCGCTGAAGGCTGCCGGCGTTGACAGCCGCAGCCAGTGGAAGCGCCTGCTTGTGAACACGGCCACGTCGTTCGCCGTTGACGCCGCCTTCACCTACGGGCTGAAGTTTACGGTCAAGTCGACCCGTCCCGACGGCACCGACCGCCATTCGTTTCCCTCCGGGCACACCTCGTTCGCCTTTTTCGGTGCGGCCATTCTGGACAAGGAGTTCCGCCGCGTAAGCCCTTGGATAAGCGTCGCCGGCTACACCGTTGCCGCCGTCACCGCCGTTGACCGCGTCCGCCGCAACCGCCACCACTGGGCCGACGTGCTTGCCGGTGCCGCCATAGGCGTGCTTTCGGTTGAGGCCGGCTATTGGCTCGGCGACAAAATCACGGGCTGGGACGACGATGTAAGCCTGGCCGTCAGCCCCGTGGGCGTAGCCCTTGTAGTAGAGCTGTAGCGGCGCGCAGGCTTCCGTCTTCCCGTCATGGCAGTTGTTTTGAGCGCAGGCAAGGCCGCATCCCGGTTGTAGGATGCGGCTTGTTGCAATGTGTTGAATGCTAAGCTGTTGCGCCGCCGACAGCCAGTGCGTGTAAACGTTTGCATCTTAAAAAGGGGGAAACTGTGCTTTTTTGCGTCCGCATGAATTGTTTTTATATGTATCTTTGAGGCGTAATTAAAGACTTGTTACCTATGAACATACTATTGAACGTCATTTACGGCACGAGTTTCGGCGAGGAACTTGTACTCAATCTGATAACAGGCTGGGGCGGCGAGACCATGCAGTCTACGCCTTACCGTATGCGGACAGCCGACGGCCGCGAGTGGGCATGCAACCTGAAGCTCGACCTGAAGAAAGGCACTCACATCGATTATTTCTATAGCGTGGTGCGCGGTGAAGACAATGTAGTGAGGCGCGAATGGCTTGTAGAGCCTCACCGCCTTGAAATCAACGCCCTGCGCGGCGACAGCATCACCGTGTACGACCACTGGCTTGACATGCCCGAGGACGCTTACCTGTACACGTCGGCGTTCACGGACTGCATCCGCCGCCGCAAGACGCGCCTCGTGCCGCTTAGCGACTATCCCGCAACGGTGCGCCTGAAGGTTCGCGCGCCGCAGCTGTCGGGGCGGCAGGTGCTCAAGCTCGTGGGCAATGACGATGCGCTCGGGGCGTGGGATGTGCTCAAGGCCGTGCCTATGGTGGAGCACAACTATAACGAATGGCTTGTGGATATAGATGCTACGCAGCTGCGTTCCAGCGTGTTCTGTTTCAAGTTTATTGCCGTCAACGTGGCCGACCCGGCCGATGTCGTCTGGGAAAACTGCGGCAACCGCCGCGTAGAACTGCCCCCGACGCTTAAAGACGGCGGCGTGGTGGTCTACGAACTCGACAAGGCCGATTTCCCAATATATAATGTAAGGTGTGCCGGTACGCAGGTGCCCGTGTTCTCGCTGCGCTCCAAGACCAGCTTCGGCGTGGGCGACTTTGGCGACCTCAAGAAGATGGTTGACTGGATGGCGATGACCCAGCAGCGCGTGCTCCAGCTCCTGCCAATCAACGATACCACTACAACCCACACTTGGACAGACTCCTATCCCTATAGCAGCATCAGCATATTCGCCCTCCATCCGCAGTTCGCCGACTTTAACGCGTTGCCGCAAATCGAGGACGAGGCGTTGAGAAGCAAGTTCGAGAGTCTGCGGCAGGAGCTTAACGCGCTGCCGAAAATCGACTACGAGCGTGTCAACTACGCCAAGATTGAATACTTGCAGGTGCTCTACAAGCAGGAGGGCAAGGCCGTGCTGGCATCTTCCGACTTCAAGGCTTTCTTCGATGAGGAGGCCCACTGGCTTGTGCCTTACGCCCAGTATTGCACCCTGCGCGAGAAGTATGGTACGGCCGACTTCGCCACTTGGCCCGACCACAACCACTTTGACGAGGCCGAGCGCAAGGCTCTTTCCAATCCGCGCACGGCGGCCTACAAGCAGGTGGCGTTCTATTACTACGTGCAGTTCGTGCTTAACCGCCAGATGGCCGACGCCCATGCGTACGCACGCTCTAAGGGAGTAGTGCTCAAGGGCGACATACCCATCGGCGTCGACCGCCACGGAGCTGACGTATGGCAGGAGCCGCGCTACTTCAACCTCAACGGACAGGCCGGTGCTCCGCCCGACGATTTCTCCGTGAACGGCCAGAACTGGGGGCTTCCCACCTATAACTGGGACGAGATGCTCAAGGACGGTTGCCGCTGGTGGATACGCCGTTTCGCCAACATGGCCAAGTTCTTCGACGCTTACCGCATAGACCATGTGCTCGGTTTCTTCCGCATTTGGGAAATCCCCATCCACTCCGTACACGGCCTTTTGGGCCAGTTCTCGCCGGCCCTCGGCATGACGAGGGAGGAAATAGAGGCTTACGGCCTGCACTTCCAGGAGGAGCTGTTCACCGAGCCTTTCATCACCGACTGGGTGCTTGAGCGCATGTTCGGAGAGCGTGCCGCCATGGTGCGCGACACGTATCTTGTGCCCACTCACGACGGGCGTTACCGCATGAGGCCCGAGTTTGACACCCAGCGCAAGGTCGAAGCCGCCTTCGCCGACAAGACTTCGCAGGACGAACTCAACCTGCGTGACGGCCTGTACGCTCTCATCAGCGACGTGCTCTTCGTCCGCGACCACCGCGACCCGCACAAGTTCCACCCGAGGATTTCCGTCCAGTTCGACTTCATCTACGAGTCCCTGTACGACAGCGACAAGTACCTTTTCAATAAAATCTACAACGATTACTACTACCGCCGCAACAACCAGTTCTGGTATCGGGAGGCGATGAACAAGCTGCCGAAGATTGTCGAGGCTACGCGTATGCTCGTATGCGCCGAAGACTTGGGCATGGTGCCCGACTGTGTGTCGTGGGTTATGAACGAGCTTAAAATCCTAAGCCTCGAAATCCAGTCGATGCCCAAAGACCCGAACGTGCGCTTCGGCGTGCTCTCGCACAACCCTTACCGCTCCGTCTGCACAATTTCCAGCCACGATACGCCCACGATGCGCCAGTGGTGGGACGAAGACCCGGCGCGCACCCAGGACTATTTCAACAATGTGTTGCAGAAATATGGCGCCGCGCCTCATCCCCTTCCGGGCTGGCTCGCACGCGACATTGTGTCGCGCCACCTGCTCTGTCCGTCGATGCTTTGCATCATCGCTCTGCAAGACTGGCTTGCAATCGACGAGAACATACGCCTCGCCGACGCCGACGCCGAGCGCATAAACGTACCGTCCAACCCACGTCACTACTGGCGTTACAGGATGCACCTCAATCTGGAAGACCTTATAGCGAACCATGAGTTCAGCCAGAACGTCACCGACCTGGTGCGCGAGAGCGGGCGAATGTAGGCCGAATGGATATTCTTGAAATAAAAATAAAAACCTTAAACAATGCGAAAAGTAAAAGTATTATTGGCCGTGTTGCTGACGCCGTTGATGGCATTGGCACAGACGGTGACGTCGCCCGACGGCAATGTAGTGTTGAATTTCTCGCTTGACAACGGGCGGCCTACGTACAAACTGGACTACAAGGGCAAGGCAGTAGTCAAGCCGAGCCACCTCGGACTGGAGCTTGCAAAGAACAAGCACGCCAGCAAAGGCATGGACGAGATCGACCTTATGGACGGCTTCACCATAGCGAAGACCGACACGTCGTCGTTCGACGAGACGTGGAAACCCGTGTTGGGAGAGACTGCCACCATACGTAACAACTACAAGGAGCTGGCCGTTACGCTCAACCAACCGGCCACCAAGCGCAACATTCTCATACGTTTCCGCGTGTACAACGACGGCATGGGCCTGCGCTACGAGTTCCCCCAGCAGAACGAACTGAACTATTTTGTAATCAAGGAGGAGCACACCCAGTTTGCCATGGCTGGCGACCACAAGGCTTGGTGGATACCCGGCGACTACGACACGCAGGAGTATGACTACAACGAGTCGCGGCTTTCCGAAATACGCGGACTGATGGAGGGCGCAATAACTCCCAACTCATCGCAGACCACGTTCTCGCCTACCGGTGTGCAGACGTCGCTCCAGATGAAGACCGACGACGGCCTTTACATCAACCTGCACGAGGCGGCGTGCGTCAATTACGCCACGATGCACCTCAACCTCGACGACAAGACGATGACCTTCGAGTCATGGCTTACGCCCGACGCTACCGGCATGAAGGGCTACATACAGACACCGTTCAACACGCCGTGGCGCACCGTCATCGTTAGTGACGACGCACGCGACATGCTCGCATCCAACCTTATCCTCAACCTGAACGAGCCTTGCGCCCTCGACGATGTAAGCTGGATTCACCCCGTGAAGTATTGCGGCGTATGGTGGGACATGATTGTAGGCCGTGCCTCATGGAGCTACACCAACGAATATCCGTCTGTACGCTTGGGCGTGACCGACTATAAGAACAGCAAGCCTAACGGTACACACGGGGCGAACAACGAGAATGTGAAGAAGTACATCGACTTCGCCGCAGCCAACGGTCTCGACCAGGTGCTCGTAGAGGGATGGAACGAAGGCTGGGAAGACTGGGCCGGACATTCGAAATTCGACGTGTTCGACTTTGTTACCCCGTATCCCGACTTCGACATAAAGATGCTTAACGACTATGCGCACTCAAAGGGAGTGAAGCTCATCATGCACCACGAGACATCGGCGTCGGTGATGAACTACGAGCGTTGGATGGAAAAGGCGTACACGCTGATGAACAAATACGGCTACGACGCGGTTAAGAGCGGATACGTAGGCGACATGATTCCGCGTGGCGAGCACCATTACAGCCAGACCATGAACAACCACTACCTGCACGCCGTGAAGGAAGCAGCCAAGCACCACATCATGGTCAACGCGCACGAGGCGGTGCGCCCGACTGGTCTCTGCCGCACATATCCCAACCTCATAGGCAACGAGAGTGCGCGCGGCACGGAGTACGAGGCGTTCGGCGGAAGCAAGCCGTTCCACACCGTGGTGCTGCCCTTCACGCGCCTGCAAGGCGGCCCGATGGACTACACTCCGGGTATTCTTGAGACACAACTCTATACGTGGAGCAATAACAAGTCATACGTGCGCACCACGCTCGTAGGCCAGCTGGCACTCTACTGCACCATGTACAGCCCGTTGCAGATGGCCGCCGACCTGCCCGAGAACTACGAGAAGTACTACGACGCGTTCCAGTTCATCAAGGACGTTGCCGTTGACTGGGACGACTCCAAGTATCTCGAGGCCGAGCCGGGCGACTATATCACCGTGGCGCGCAAGGCCAAGGGCACTGACAACTGGTTCATAGGCGGCAAGTGCGACGAGAACGGACACAAGTCTGTCGTCAAGCTCGACTTCCTCGACAAGGGCAAGAAGTATGAGTGCACAATCTACGCCGACGCAAAGGACGCCCATTACGAGAAGAACCCCAAGGCGTACACCATAACCAAGAAGACCGTCAAGAAGGGCGACACCCTCAAGCTGACGGAAGCCCCCGGCGGCGGCTTCGCTGTATCGTTGATTGCGAAGTGATTTGTAAAAGACGGTCTTTCGCACGGCGAAAGACCGTCTTTTACCTTACGAAAGGCCACCTTTTGCAGGCCAAAAGACGGCCTTTTGCAAAACGCTGGAATACAAGACGTTACGAAACTGATAAATAATGACTGATATGAAGATTACAAACATGTTGCTTGCAGGCTTCCTTTCGCTGGCTATGGCTCAAGAAGCTGTTGCGCAAGAAGCGGCCACGCGCATGGCGCGTAAGCCCAAAGCGCCTGTGGCTGAAAGGCCGGTCTCGCTGTTCCGCTTCGCCGACGAGGTAAACTATTCGCCCAAGCAGACCACCTTCAAGCTGTTCGCCCCGAAGGACGCGGAGAGCGTCACGCTCAGCATCTACGCCGAAGGGCAGGGCGGCAAGCCGTTGCAAGAGATGATGATGTCCTATTCAAGTGCCGGATATTACACCGCCACGCTCGACGGCGACTGGAAAGGCAAGTTCTACACGTTCGACACCGGGCGCGGCGAATGCCCGGGAGTGTTCGCCAAGGCCGTAGGAGTGAACGGACAGAGGGGCGCAATCGTCGACCTCGACGAGACCAATCCCGAGGGCTGGGACACCGACCGCATCACCGAAAAGGTGAAGATGACCGACCTCGTGATTTACGAGATGCACCACCGCGACTTCTCCATCGACCCGTCGTCGGGGCTGAAGTACAAGGGAAAGTTCCTCGCCCTGACCGAGCAGAAGGCCATAGACCACCTGAAACGGCTCGGCGTCAACGCCGTACACATACTGCCGTCATACGACTATGCGTCAGTTGACGAGACGAAGTTGGACACGCCCCAATACAACTGGGGCTACGACCCGTTGAACTACAACGTGCCTGAAGGCTCGTATTCAACCGACCCTTACAACCCTACAACGCGCATACGCGAGTTCAAAGAGATGGTGCGCGCCCTGCACAAGGCCGGCATCCGCGTAATCCTCGACGTGGTTTACAACCATACTTTCAACATTGATGGCAGCAATTTCCAGCGTACTTATCCTGACGTTTTCTACCGCAAGACCGCCGACGGCAAGTGGTCTGACGGCTCGGGATGCGGCAACGAGACCGCAAGCGAGCTTGACCCCATGCGCAACTTCATGCTCCAGTCCATGCGTTACTGGGTTGACGAGTACCACATCGACGGCTTCCGTGTAGACCTGATGGGCGTGCACGACATCGAGACAATGAACAGAATACGCCGCATGTTCGACCTTACCTTCCCCGCAACGTTCATCTACGGCGAGGGTTGGAGTGCAGGGGCGTGCGCCTATCCGGTGGAAAAGCTTGCCGTGAAGGCCAACATGCGTAAGACACCCGGCATCGCAGCCTTCGGCGACGAGATGCGCGACGCGCTGCGCGGCCCGTTCAGCGACGACACCAAGGGCGCGTTCATAGCCGGCCTGCCGGGCAATGAGGAGAGCCTGAAGTTCGGCATCGCCGGGGCAATAAGCCATCCGCAGGTAGACATGACGAAGGTGAACTACAGCAAGGAGGCATGGGCTTTGCAGCCTTGGCAGGCCATAAGCTACGTCAGTTGCCATGACGACATGTGCCTTGTTGACCGCCTACGCGCCAGCATTCCCGGCATCGGGCAGGACGAACTCATACGTCTCGACCTCCTGGCGCAGACCGCCGTGTTCACGTCGCAGGGCGTTCCGTTCATCCTTTCGGGCGAAGAGATGCTGCGAGACAAGAAGGGCGTGCACAACAGTTTCAACTCCCCTGACAGCATCAACCGTCTGGATTGGACTAATTTGGAGAAATATCCGCAGGTGTTCAGCTATTACAGCAACCTCATTTCCATGCGAAAGAACCACCCGGCGTTCCGCCTCGGCGATGCTGAATGCGTGCGCAAGCACCTTGAGTTCCTGCCCGTGCAGGACTGCCTCGTGGCCTTCCGCCTGAAGGGCAACCCCAAGGGCGACTCCTGGAAGAACATAACCGTAATATTGAACTCCGCCAAACAGGCGCGCAGCGTTGACATTCCGATGGGCAACTACACCGTAGTCTGTCGCGACGGGGTAATCAACGAGGCCGGACTCGGCACCGTAACAGGCTCTCAAGTCAGCGTTCCGGCGCAGTCGGCGGTAATATTGCATGAATAAAAAACAGTCACAATATGAAAAAACTTCTTTTATCTTTAAGTCTGATTTTAAGCGTTATGGCAATCAACGCGGCGGTCAAGGTTGACCGCATCGACCCTACCAACTGGTTTGTCGGCATGAAGAACCCGTCGCTCCAGCTGATGGTTTACGGCGAAGGAATAGGCTCCGCCGACGTGACAACCGACTATGCAGGCGTGCGTGTGGACAGCATCGTGCGCGTAGACAGTCCCAACTACCTGCTCGTTTACCTCAATCTGGAGGGCGCGCAGCCAGGAGAGATGACCCTTGAGTTCAAGAATGGCAAGGCGAAGAAGAAGGTCAAGTACGAGCTTAAGGCGCGCGAGAAGCGCGGAGAGGAGCGCATGGGCTTCACCAACGCCGACGTTCTGTACATGCTTATGCCCGACCGCTTCGCCGACGGAGACCCTACTAACAACCAAGTCAAGGGCTTGTACCCTTACATCATCGACCGTTCGCAGCCCAGCCTGCGCCACGGCGGCGACCTGGAGGGCATCCGCCAGCACCTCGATTACTTCAAGGAGCTGGGCGTTACGGCTCTTTGGTTCACCCCGGTGCTTGAAAATAATTCGCCTGACTCCAACGGCAGCAGCTCGTATCACGGCTACGCTACGACCGACTATTACCGTGTTGACCCGCGTTTCGGCACCAACGACGAGTACAAACGCCTCTGCGACGAGGCTCACTCGAAAGGTCTGAAGGTTGTGATGGACATGATTTTCAACCACTGCGGCTTCGAACACCCGTGGGTTGCCGACATGCCGACGAAGGATTGGCTAAATACGCCGGAGTGGCTTGCAGCACGCAAGGACAAGACAAAGCCCGAAGTGAACGACAAGTACCTGCAAACCACGTACAAGCTGACACCAATCGTTGACCCGTATGCCAGCCAGGTGGACTTCAAAGAGACTGTTGACGGATGGTTTGTGCCGACAATGCCCGACCTGAACCAGAAGAATCCGCACGTGATGACTTACCTCATACAGAACAGCGAGTGGTGGATTGAGACCGTGGGCATCGACGGCATCCGCATGGACACTTACCCGTATGCCGACGCCGACGGCATGGCAAGGTGGATGAAGACGCTCAATGATGAGTACCCCAACTTCAATGTGGTGGGCGAAACTTGGGTTACGGAGCCTGCATACACCGCCGCTTGGCAGAAGGACAGCAAGCTCTCGAAGAGCAACAGCTATCTCGGCACGGTGATGGACTTCAGCTTCTACGACAAAATCAACCAGGCGAAGCGCGAGGACACCGACGGTTTCTCCACGGGAATGAACCGCATTTACAACAACTTTGTGTACGACTATCTCTATCCCAACCCGTCAAGCGTGATGGCGTTCGTCGAGAACCATGACACCGACCGCTTCCTCGGCAACGGCAAGGACACAACAGCGCTGAAGCAGGCGTTGGCAATCCTGCTCACCGTAAACCGCATTCCGCAGCTGTATTACGGCACGGAGGTGCTGATGAACGGCACCAAGGAGGTTACCGACGGCAACGTGCGCAAGGACTTCCCGGGTGGTTTTCCGGGCGACGAGCGCAGCGCTTTCACAGCCGAAGGCCGCACACGGGCGGAGAACGCGATGTTTACCTGGTTGAGCAAACTGCTCCACTGGCGTCAGGGCAACGACGTAATAGTTAAGGGAAAGCAGACCCAGTTCATACCGTTCAACGGCGTTTACGTCATCGCACGCCAGTATAACGGCAAGACGGCCATGACCGTTGTCAACGGCACACGCAAGCCCGCGCAGCTCGCCGTGAAGCGTTACGCCGAGGTAATAGGCGCGAAGACCACGGCCAAGGACGTACTTACGGGTAAGACCGTGCAGCTTACAAGCGACGTGGAGCTGACTCCGCGCGGCGTGATGATACTCGAATTCTAAAGTTACTTTTAGAAGTTAAAGGAGTTAAAGAAGTTATCGCTCCCTTCGGTCGCTAAGAAGTTAAAGACATTACTTTTGTCAGCAGACAAGCAGTCAGTGACAAGTAGACAAGGCATTTGTCTTTAACTTCTTAGCGACCGAAGGGAGCGATAACTTCTTTAACTCCTTTAACTTCTAAACAGAACTCCTTTAACTTCTAATAAATTCTTACTTCTTTTTAAGCACAAGTCCGTCGTTCACGTAGCAGTCGCCGAACTCGCTGCCGTCGGTCAGCGTCACGTCGCTCACCGTCAGCGTATTTTTTGCCGGGTCAACGGTCAGCGTCGCGGTGTAGATATGGCCGTCGCGGCTGCTCACGAAGGTGATGCCGGCCTTGTTGCCGTTGGGGTTGCAGGCCGTGATAGAGCAGTCGTCAACCCTGTCTCCGTATCCGACGTGTATCATTCCGTAACACTTTATGTCATTATAGTCGGCGTCAGTGCCGTTGACAGTCATGCCGTACAAGTCGAGTTCGGCCTTCGCCTCGAAGCCGTTGCCTGTCGCCGTCCACACACCCTTGAACGGTTTAGCCCCTGCCGTAGCGTCTGCCGTCCGCGCCGGGATTGGTACGTTGCGCAGCTCGATGAAGCGGTCAACGTATCCGTCAGCCCCCTCGTGCGTCCTTGTGCGCAGCTGTAGCAGGCTCATTGTAGTGCCGCCTTCGGGCAGGTCGAACAGCGCGTAGGTACACCTTACCGGCACGCCAGGCTCGAAGTCGAAGTCGCCGTTGCCCACGGTGGTGAGGTTCTTGCCCACAAAGCTACGGCTGGCGTACTCGTTGCCGTCGCCGTCAAAGGTCTTCATCTTGTTGAAGTCGTACACGCGCACCGTCTTGTCGCCCGTATTGGTGACGATGATGTCAACGCCGCAGAAGTCCTTTTGCCACGTCACACCCTTGTAATCGACGCTGAAGCCCGGCAGTCTGTTCACGATTTTAACGCCGGCCACGGTCTTGGTCTGTGCCGTCTCTTTATTCTTTGACGACGGCGTGTCGAGCAGTTTGGCAGCAGCCTTGCCCAATTTCTTGAAAAACTGCGCCTCCGCCTGTTGCGGCGTGAAGGCTAAAATGGCCATTACGGCCAAGGCCGCGATGCTTGTTCTGTTCATTGCAGATGTTTTTAAGGTTTATAAATGTTAATGATTTTAATTATTGTTACAAATGTAAATGATAAAAATCATACTCTCAAATTACCCCTCCCCCATTTGGTTTTATTTAACTTATTTTATAGTCGCTTGGCTAAAGATGACGGACCGAATGGGCCTGATAAGCCTTGTGTGACTTATGTGCTAAGGGCGAAGCGGGCAGGGTACGGCGTGCTCCCTCCCTTCGGGAGGGTAGGGGTGGGTGTTCAATAGGCGGTCTTTTGTCTTCCAAAAGACCGTCAATTGCGCGCCAATATGCCGTCTTTTACACGCTGAAAGACCGCCTTTTACAACTCGCTGAATGTCAAGCTGTTGCGCGGCTGGATGCAAATGGGCGTTTTTTCAAGCGTTGCATGCCGGTTGTTTGGCTGAAAATTGTTATATTTGCAGTCGTAGGCGTGCGGGTCAAACGCCCTTCCCGTGTGCCTGTCTGCCATGTTTCCAAGGGCTGTCCTTTATTTATACATGTTTTTATGAAACGACAAATCATCCTTACATTGTTGGCTTTTACGTTCATGTCGTGCCTTTCGGCGATGGCACAGGCAAACCGCCCGTTCTGCGGAGCGTGGACCGACGAGTCGCCCGACGGTTACTATCACCTCGTGATGGACCTCTACGGCAAGAACCTCAAGCAGCCCGACGGCAAGGGTGCGTGCTACGGATATTTGCAGATGGAGAACGACTTTGTGGCCGACTACTGGATAATCACGGGCGTGGAGAGCATGTCTGGCAACGCCTGCAAGGTGAAGTATTACAGCCTTCGGTACGGTATGCCCGGAGAGATAGAGACGGCCGACGTGGTTTACGACCCTTCCAGCCGTTCTGTCAGCTTCGGCGATGGCTACAAGTTTACCGCCGCCCAAGCCTGCAAGCATGTCAAGATATTGAAGAGCAACGTCAATGTACGCACCGCTCCGGTAAGCGGTGCGCCAATAATGAAGGCGCAGCAGGGCAAGACTTTCGCGCTCGACGGCATCGTGGACGGCTGGTATAAGGTGAGGCTTGACGACGGGCGCACCGGCTATGTAGCATGCCAGATGGCCGAAGCGGTTAGGTGATGCGCCCCCGAAAACGTCCCGGCAAAGGCGTATGCCTGCGTTAAAAGGCGGCAAACAGTTGCACATGTCGCTTTTTTCCGTTATCTTCGCAGATTGAAGATATGAGAAATCTTACGCTTGCAATATGCTTCGCGGCTGCTCTGTTGCTCTCGGCGTGCTCCAAGAAGGACGGCGGAGAGCAGGTAAGGGCGGTGTATTACTGGAGCACCGTGCTCGACATCGACACGGCCAAGACGGCCTTCCTGAAAGCCCACGGCGTGCGGAGGATGTACGTAAGGTATTTCGACGTAGTGCAGGACGACGGCGGACAGACCGTGCCCAACGCCACGCTGCGTTTCAAGACCGCCGTGCCCGAGGGACTGGAAGTAGTGCCAACGGTGTACATCGTCAACGAGTGCATGGCCGGAGACACTGTGGGGCTGGCTGAAAAGATATTCCGCCGTGTCATGCGGATGAGCGAGACTAACGGCGTAAAGGGAGTGCGAGAGTTGCAGGTGGACTGCGACTGGACGCGCCGCACGCGCTCGCGGTACTTCGGTTTCCTGCGCACGCTTGTCGCTTTGGCCAAGAGTGAAGGTATGGATGTGTCAGTTACAATACGCCTGCATCAGCTTTCGGAGGCTCCGCCGCCCGTGGAGCGCGGCGTGCTCATGATGTACAACACCGGCGACTTTACCGACATCGCGTGTCAAAAGCCCATCTTCGACATGGCCGACGCTGCTCCTTATCTGCGCCGGTTGGCCGGTTACAAGTTGCCGCTGGCCTCGGCCTACCCCATATATTCTTGGCGCATACTCTTCCGCGGCGGCAAGTACGTCGGCATAATGCACCGCGACGACGACCTGCCCGTGCTCCCGGGCGACACCATCGTAACGCGCACTCCCTCCGTCGGAGACATACTTGATGCTGCACATGCCGTGGCCGCAAGGCGCAGGGATGCCGTGCAGGAGGTGATTTTGTTTGACCTAAGCAACCAGAACATAACCCGATATAACCCTGAAGACTATGAAAAGATTTATAATAGCAGCCCTGATTAGCCTCGTTCCGTTGGCCGATGCGATAGCGTGCGCCCCCGAACGGCCTACACACAACGCCTACATGTTCAGCGTCTTCCGCCGCGAGCGGATGCGTTCGCCCTTCGCCGAGAACATGAACAACTGGTGGAAGGCTTACGCCGACGACCTGAAAAGCCGGGAAACGGAGTATTACAGGTGGAACGCTGACACCCTCCGCGCCATCGCCGGGCGCAAGGGCGACAAGGACATGCTGGAGTACATGCGCTGGCTGGACGCCTACCTGAAGATGAGCGACTACGTGACGAGCGACTCGTGGAACTATCCCACACGCGAAGAGCTGGCCTCGCGAGACAGCACCCTGCACGCCATGCTCTCTGCCGCGCAGGCTTACAAGGGGCGGCGGATGAGGGAGCAGTTCGCGTTGCTTGCCATGCGTGCCAACATGTTGCTTGGCCGCGACAAGGCCAACATGCTCTACTGGACGGCCACGGCCTCGAAGCTGCCGCGCGGAGTGTGGCGCGACATGTGCCGCAACATCTACGCCCGCGCCATGCTCAACAGCGGACTGCGCCGCGCCGCGTGCGAAATCTATGCCGAGCAGGGCGACATGCGCAGCATCGGCTGGTGTATGCGCGGCTACCGCAACCTTGCAGGCATAAGGAAAGTGTACGCCGAAGAACCCGACGCTTACACCTTATTATATTTAGTGCAGGACTTTGTGAACGGACTTCAGGAGACGTTCGACTCGTACATCCAAGGCCAGCCTGACATTCAATGGGTAAAAACCAAGGGCGCACAGCCCGTGCTTACTGCCGACGCCAAGGCGTTTGTCAGCTTTGCCGACGACGTGCTGAAAGAGAAAAAGACATCCTCGCCATGCCTGTGGCAGAGCGCGGCGGCCATGGTTGAGTATCTTTTAGGCGACTACAACGAGGCTTCGCGCCGCGCAAACGCCGCCGTGGGCATGAAGGGCAGCCGCCGCATGAAGGACAATGCGCGGTGCATACGCCTCTTGGCGCAGGCCACCGTGGCTCCGCTGGGCGGCGAAACGTCGGAATGGATGACCGACGAATTCCGCTGGTTGGACAGGAAAATCGAGGAGGAGCGCGGCCGTTCACAGGCTTATGAGAACCATTATACCGACGTGAAGGAGCGCATTGCCTACCGCGTTCTTGCACAGCGATACCATGCCGCAGGGCTGCACAATGTGGAGAACGCCATATACGGCATGATGGAAGAAAACAAGTTCGAGTATCTTTCGCAGCTGTACGATAAAGACATGCACATGAGTTGGCCCGACGGTTACGTCTCAAATCTCAACTATTCGGTATGGAACGAGTATTTTGAGATGCTTTCCCAAACGCCTGCCGACAGTCTCGCGGCGTATTACTCTTACCTTACCTCTGCCAAGACCGACGTGTTCGAGCACTACGTTGCGCAGCAGGTGTATATGGATAAGGACTATTACAACGACCTAATCGGTACCCGTTACATCGCTGAAGGCCGCTTCGCCGACGCCTTGACGTGGCTTGAGCGCGTGCCGCTGGATTACTTGGAGAAGCAGAATATCAGCTGGTACATGGCGAACAGGTCTTACTCCGTGCCCCGTTGGTTTGTGCGCCAGTTGCCCAACGACCCCGACACCGACGGCCCTAATTTGGCTTCGCCCAAGGAAAACCTGAAAGTAAGGTACTGCAAGGACATGCTCCAGTTGCAAAGCTGGTACAACCTTGCGCCCGAAGGGGAGCAAAAGGACATCCGTGCATACGAGCTTGCCACGAGGTATTATCAGGCTTCGTACTACGGCGACTGCTGGTTCTTGACGCAATACGGCAAGAGCGTGCTCGACAGCGCACGCGCCGGAGAGCTTGACTTTGCTAAAAAGGCACGCGAACTGTTGGCCGAATGCAAGGCTTCAAGCAACCTTAAAATACAGTATGAAGCCCTTTACGCCTTGGCATATACGGACACAGACCTATGGTGTACTACGGAGTTTGACGATGATTACAATCCCGTCACCGTGCCGCTCCCGGCCTCGTCGCAATACAAAGCCCTCGAAGCGTTGAGCAAGTTCATACAGAAGCACCCCGAAGAGGCGGACGAGCACGCCACGAACTGCGATGTGCTGAAAGAGTTTGAAAGAAGAACTAACACCCATTCCAGCCACTAAAAACCCACTCCAACCCTCCCGAATGGAGGGAGTTTGGTTGGCTTAGTTGGTGAAAGATGAGATAAAACAACGCCGTGAACCTGCAAACTGCAAGTTCACGGCGTTGTTTTTTATTGCTTTTGTACCTTGACAGGCACTTCTTTATTGCTTGCAATACATATTAAGCTCCCTCCCTTTGGGAGGGTTGGGGTGGGTGTTAGGTGGGTGTTTCGTGTCTACTTACATATACCCCAGCCACCTAAGAATGTCGTTCATGTTGGCTACTACCATAAGGAGGATGAGTATTCCGAAGCCGACGTATTCCGCCTTGACGAGAAAGTTCTCGCTCGGTTTGCGGCGTGTAATCATCTCGTAGAGCAGGAAGAGCACGTGACCGCCGTCCAAAGCCGGGATGGGCAGTATGTTCATGAACGCCAGGATGATGCTAAGGAACGCCGTCATGCGCCAGAACATCATCCAGTCCCAAGTCGGGGGGAACAGGCTTCCGATTGCGCCGAAGCCTCCGAGCGACTTCGCCCCGTCGGCCGTGAACACGTATTTCATGTCGTCCACGTAGCCGCGTAGCACGTCAACGCCGTACACCGCGCCGGCAGGAAAGCTCTCGAAGAAGCCGTATTCAAGTTTTACGGGCTTGTAGTAAGTTCCGAGATACGTGCGGCCTACGCCGAGAGTGAGGTCGGGGTTCAGCACAACCTGCGCCGTGTCGGGCGTTGCTTTGCCGCCGTCATGTGCGAAAACCACGGTAGTTGTGCGCACCTTGAGGCTGTCGGCAGGTGTCGTTGCGGCAGCAAGCATGTCGCTCATGCGGCCGATTTGGTCGTCAAACTCGTTCCAAGAGTCGATGCTCTTGCCGCCGACAGCCAGCAGCTTGTCGCCCTTGCGCATTCCGATTTTCTGCGCCGGAGTGTCCGCCAGCACGCTGTCGATGTCGGCAGGGATGAACGGTCGCGCGAAGACTGGCTGCTCCTTAACCATAGTGAGCAGGCTCACGTCCTCGGGCATGGTGATTGTCACCTCTTTGCCTTGCCGCTTTACAGTTACCGTCTTGGCGTTGGCTATGGCGCGGTACATGTCTACGTCAAACTTCTCGAACGTCTTTTCGTCGGTGCGCAGCAGTATGTCGCCGTCGCGGAAGCCCATTTCCTTGGCGCTTTCGTTGAACTTCATGCCCATCGACATGTCGCGGAGCGAGTAATAGGAGTCGCCCCATGTGAAGAGCACCATTGCGTAGATGAACAGCGCGAGCAGGAAGTTGACGAGCACACCGCCCACCATGATGAGCAGCCTTTGCCACGCCGGTTTGGAGCGGAACTCCCAAGGCTGGGCCGGCTTTTTCATCTGCTCGGTGTCAAACGACTCGTCTATCATGCCCGAAATCTTGCAGTAGCCGCCCAAGGGAAGCCAACCTACGCCGTAAGTGGTTTCGCTGCGCTTTGGTTTGAACTCGAAGAGGTGGAACCAAGGGTCGAAGAACAGGTAAAATTTCTCAACCCTTACGCCGAAAAGTTTTGCAAAGAAGAAGTGCCCTCCCTCGTGGAGCAGCACAAGAATCGAGATTGCCAGCATGAACTGGAGCAGTCTTATCAAAAATATTTCCATAATCTTTAAGTGAAGAGTGAAGAACGGAGAGTGAATAATTTATTTGTGCCAACCCGCCGTCTTCAAGGCTTTCAAAATATGTTTCTTAATTCTTAACTCTTAATTTTTAATTCCCAAAAGTTCTTTTGCAACGCGTCTCGCCTCTTCGTCGGTGGCAACGTATGTGTCGTAGTCGGCTTCCTTGGAGAACGGAACGCGGCTCATCGTATTCTCGATGATTTCGCTCATCTGCATGAACGAGCAGCGGTCTTCGAGGAAACCGCGGTTTACTATTTCATTGGCGGCGTTGACTATGCACGGCATGTTGCCGCCCTTGCGTATGGATTCAAACGCCAGGGCGAGGCAGCGGAACTTGTCCATGTCGGGCTCGAAGAACTCAAGCGGATGCTTGAACAGGTCCAGGCGGTCGCCGTTCAGGTGCAGGCGGTCGGGGTAGGAGAAAGCAAACTGGATGGGCAGGCGCATGTCTGGCACGCCGAGCTGTGCTTTTACGGCTCCGTCGCAGAACTGCACCGCGCTGTGGACGATGCTCTGCGGATGGACGAGAACTTGTATTTTGTCAGCCGGAACGCCGAAAAGCCATTTGGCTTCAATCACCTCGAAGCCTTTGTTCATCATCGTTGCGCTGTCTATTGTTATTTTTGCGCCCATGCTCCAGGTCGGGTGTTTCAGGGCGTCGGCTTTCGTTACGGAGGCTAATTGCTCTTTTGTGAAGTTGCGGAACGGGCCGCCCGAGGCTGTAAGCAGTATTTTTTCTATATCATTGTCGCCCTCTCCGATGATGCTTTGGAATATTGCCGAATGCTCGCTGTCTACCGGAATGATGGGCGAATGGCATTCGGCGGCGAGTTTGCAGATAAGCTCTCCGGCCACGACAAGCGTCTCTTTGTTGGCAAGACATATTTTCTTGTGCGCCCGGATGGCGTGGATAGTAGGGCTAAGTCCGGCAAAGCCTACCATAGCAGTTAACACCATGTCGATAGGTTCGGCTTCGACAATCTCGTCGATGGCCTTCTTTCCTGCGTAAACCTTTATGTCGGGAAGGTCGGCGAGCAGGTTTTTCAGCTCGTCGTATTTTGCTTCGTTGGCTATTACCACGGCTGCCGGATTGAACTGTCGTGCCTGTTCCGCAAGCTCTTTTACCTTGTTGTTGGCCGTAAGGCAGTACACTTCGTACAGGTCGGAGTGCTCTTTGATTACGTCGAGAGCCTGCGTTCCGATAGAGCCAGTTGAACCGAGTATGGCTATTTGCTTTTTCATGTGTTTCGTGTTACACGCATTTTATGAAATATGTGGATGTCATTCAGCCGACAAGTTCAGCTTAAATCGAGCAGTCCCTCCGGCAGGCTGACATGGATTTTGCGGTTTTCCGCATCAATGGAGGTAATGAAATCGTTAGATGCAGGTATCAGGACTTCGCTTCCGTCAGGCTTTTCCACGCAGAAAAGAACGTTCTCTGTGGCGTCGTCTACATACGCCAACGTGCCAATGTGGCTGTCTCCTGCATCGGCGTTTAGAATTTCAAAACCCTTAAGTTCTTCCCATGTGAGTTCGTCTTCATCGCGGTCGGAAAGTTTTTTAGGGAAAAACACCTCGCATCCGGTAAGTTCCTGGGCTTGTTCCTTGGTGTCGATGTCGCAGAATTTCACCAAGGCCGTCTCTCCGTTTTTGAACCTGTATTCCTCGAAAAAGAAAGGAACGAGGATGCCGCCGACCATCAGCACGAGGTAATCGGCATCCACGCGGTCGAACACGTCGTCGCTGAACATCAGCGAAACTTCGCCCTTTACGCCGTGCGGCTTGCCTATTTTGCCAATCTTGTAAACCTCTTCAGTCCTAATCATCGTAGTCGTTACTTGTCTGTTTGTGTGCTTGTCACCCTCTTGATGCTTGCTCCGAGCGCGTTAAGGCGTTCTTCAATATCTTCATATCCGCGGTCAATCTGTGCGATGTTGTCGATGCGGCTTGTGCCGTTTGCACTCAACGCAGCAATCAGAAGGGCAATTCCCGCACGGATGTCGGGGCTTGTCATGCGCCCGGCACGCAGCCTTATCTTGTGGTCGTGGCCTACGACGACGGCGCGGTGGGGGTCGCACAGGATGATTTGCGCTCCCATGTCGATGAGCTTGTCGACGAAGAACAGGCGGCTTTCAAACATCTTTTGGTGGAACAGCACGCTGCCGCGGGCTTGTGTCGCTACGACAAGCAGCACGGAAAGCAGGTCGGGCGTAAGTCCAGGCCACGGCGCATCGGCCAGCGTCATGATTGAACCGTCGATGAAGGATTCGATTTCATAATGCTTCATGTGCGGTATTACGAGGTCGTCGCCGTCAATCTCTATCTTCACGCCGAGTTTTCGGAACGAGTCGGGTATTATGCCGAGGTTGTGCAAGGAGACATCTTTTATTCTTATGCCGTTGCCCACCATGGCGGCCATTCCTATAAAAGAGCCTACCTCAATCATGTCAGGAAGAATCTTGTGCGCTGCTCCGTGCAGGCTTTCCACGCCGACGATTGTCAGCAGGTTTGAGGCAATTCCGCTGATGCGCGCTCCCATTCGGTTGAGCAGATGGCACAGCTGTTGTATGTAAGGCTCGCACGCTGCGTTGTAGATTGTTGTCGTTCCTTTGGCCAATACGGCGGCCATTATGATGTTGGCCGTGCCTGTAACCGACGCCTCGTCGAGCAGCATGTAGCATCCTTTGAGGTTTTTGCCGTTGATTTCAAACGTTCCGCGGTCGTCGTTGTGCGAGAATGTCGCACCAAGGTTCTTGAAACCGAGGAAGTGGGTGTCGAGCCTTCGTCGCCCGATTTTGTCGCCGCCGGGCTTTGCCACGACAGCTTTGCCGAAGCGTGCGAGCAGCGGTCCGATAAGCAATACGCTTCCCCGGAGTGACGAACACTTGCGTATGAACTCGTCGCTCTCAAGGAAATCGAGGCAGATGTCTTTCGCCCGGAATGAATATTCGTTGCGTCCTAAGCGCGTGACTTCCACTCCTATGTCGGTAAGCAACTTTATAAGGTTGTTTACGTCAAGTATGTCGGGGATGTTGCTTATTGTCACTTCGTCAGACGTGAGCAGCGATGCACAGATTACTTCGAGCGCTTCGTTCTTTGCGCCCTGCGGTGTTATCGTGCCGCTCAGCTGATGGCCGCCCTCTATTATGAAAGATTCCATTTGTCGGAAGTTTGACTGTTAAACGTGTATTGGGGTGTTATTTCCTCTTGCGCCGTTTCTCTCCCGGCTCTTTCATGTTGCCTATGTTGAACTTGAAGCTGTCCAAGTCGAGCTGTATTTTCCCGTCGGTGAAGCGTGCGAGGTCTGATGCTATTTTCTCGTCGTCGCTCGAACCGTGACTCCACAGCATCAGGTTGCGCTTCATCTGGTTGGCTGTTAGCCTTGTCAGCTCGTCGCGTTCCGGGCCGGGAGGCATGCTTTTCAGCTTTTCAAACAGTTCAAACACCATGCTACCGTAATGCTTTACAGGATTCGTCTGCTTCGGATAATCCATCGGTTGAGGCTTTTTCATGATGTTCTTGGCCTCCGTTATGTCTACGGGGTAGTCTATGTCAAGCTTGAAGTTGCTCATTATTGCAAGGTGGTCCCACAGCTTTTGTTCGTAGTCGGCACTGTCTTGTGCCTGTGGGAACATGCGTTCCATGATGCCTATGATGGTTTCTGCGCAGCGTTGGCGTTCCTCTTTGTTTTCTATGGTCACTGCGTAGTCAACCATTTTCTGCACCTCGCGTCCGTATTCCGGCAGTATCAGTTGCTCTCGTTGGGTGTTGTAATCCAATCCTTCGATGTTCATCTTTGTTGTATTTGGGTGTTTGGGAGTACTGTGATGTGTGGAATTAATGTTTACAATAGTTTCTTTGGAGTCTTTGCCACAAAGTCTTTCAGGTAGAACGGAACGAAGTACGCCACGTCCTCGAAGCGTCCTTCAGCCATGCGTTTTTCCGCCAATGGGAACATGTACCTTGCCAATGGCTTGATGTCTTTTATCAAGCTGGAGTTCGGATGGTTGATGGTTTCCATGCACTTGCACGCTCCGTTGCCGAAGAAACATACCTTCCCCTTGTCCAGATATTCCTTGTATGTGCCGCTGTCCACGATGTCCGCCTGTACGGGTCTTACTTCGTGCAGCGCACGGTCGTACATTCCGGCGTACACTTCCATCCTGCGTGCATCGAGCATCGGACAGAGCAGAGTGCCGTCCTCAAGGTCGTGTTCCAACAGTACAGGCACGGCGAGTAGTTCGAGTGTAGGCATGGCGATGAGCTTAACGCCCCTGCCGTAGCAGATGCCTTTAGCCATCGACACTCCGATGCGCAGTCCGGTGTATGAGCCTGGGCCGCAGCTTACGGCCACAGCGTCGAGCTTTATGTCGCGGTTGTCGATGTATGCCAGTGCCTCATCGACGAACACTCCTAAACTTACAGCATGGTTGGGACCTCTATTGTCTTCTTTGTTGAATATGCAAGCGCCGTCTTGGCTGACAGCTACCGAGCACACGTCGGTACTTGTCTCAATATTTAATATGCAAGACATAAAATGAAAATATCTCCTTAAATAATGTGCAAAAGTACGCTTTTTCCACAAGAAATATGTACTTTTGCATAAATTTAACTACATATATCGTTATGATACAGTCGATGACGGGTTACGGAAAGTCTGTCGTAACTTTCAATGAAAAGAAAATACACGTAGAAATCAAGTCGCTTAACAGCAAGGCGTTGGACTTGTCAACGCGCATCGCTCCCCTGTACAGAGAGAAGGAAATGGACATACGCCAGATGGTGTCGAAAGCCTTGCTTAGGGGCAAGGTCGACTTCTCCATTTGGGTGGAGAAGGACGCTTCGGCCGATGCCACACCGGTGAACGCCGCCCTTGTGGAGAACTATTACCGCCAAATAAAAGCCTTGTCGGCAAGTGCCGGCATACCGGAGCCGCAAGATTGGTTCGCCACGCTCCTTCGTCTGCCCGACGTAATGGTAAAGGTCGAGGTGGAAGAGCTTTGCGACGACGAGTGGGCTGTTGTCCGCCGCGGTGTCGAAGAGTCGCTGGCGGCTCTCGTGTCGTTCCGCGAACAGGAAGGCGCAGCCCTTTACCGCAAGTTCTCCGAGAAACTTGACAACATCGCGGCCTTGCTCGCCTCCATCGAGCCTTACGAGAAGTCGCGCGTTGAGAAGATACGTGCCCGCATCGTAGAAGGACTGAAAAGCATTCCCGATGTAGAGTATGACAAGAACCGCCTTGAGCAGGAGCTTATCTATTATATCGAGAAACTTGACATCAACGAGGAGAAGCAGCGCCTTGCCAACCATCTGAAATACTTTCGCGAGACGCTTGACGACGAAATCGGCCAAGGCAAGAAGCTCGGCTTCATAGCGCAGGAGATGGGACGCGAAATCAACACCACGGGTAGCAAAAGCAACAATGCGGAGATGCAGAACATCGTGGTGAAGATGAAGGACGAGCTTGAGCAAATCAAGGAACAAGTGCTGAATGTATTGTAAAAATAAGAAGTTAAAGAAGTTAAGGAAGTTGGAGAAGTTAAAGACAAACGTCATGTTGATTGTAGCCAGCATCTTGATTTTGCTTTTTTATAAAGGATTTGTCTTTAACTTCTCCAACTTCTTTAACTACTTTAACTTCTAAAACCAGAAAGATATGCCCGGTAAAGTTATCATTTTCTCCGCCCCCAGCGGCAGCGGAAAGAGCACAATCATAGGCCGTTTGATGGCGCACGAGGAGCTGAACATGGCTTTTAGCATATCGTGCACGAGCCGTCAGCCGCGCGGCACGGAGCGCGACGGCGTTGAGTATTTCTTCGTTACGCCTGACGAGTTCCGCCGTAAAATCGAGAACGACGAGTTCCTTGAATACGAAGAGGTGTACAAAGACCGTTACTACGGTACGTTGAAAAGTCAGGTTGAGCGGCAGCTTGAGGCCGGCGAGAACGTCGTCCTCGATGTTGACGTTAAGGGGGCGTGCAACATCAAGCAGTTCTACGGCGACCGCGCCCTGGCCCTTTTCATCCAGCCCCCGTCGCTCGACGAGCTTCGCCGACGGCTCGAAGGCCGCGGCACTGACGCTCCCAGCGTAATCGAAGACCGCCTGGCGCGCGCCGAATTTGAACTTGGCTTTGCCTCGAAGTTCGACAAAGTAATCGTAAACGACGACCTCGACCGCGCCGTAAGCGAAGCCCTGGAGGCGGTGAAAAAGTTTGTATGACACCCTCAATCGGTATTTTCGGCGGTTCGTTCAACCCTGTACACAACGGTCACATCGAGCTGGCGCGGCGGCTTTTGACGCTTGCCGGGCTTGACGAAGTATGGTTTGTGGTGTCTCCCCAAAACCCTTTCAAGCGTAATGAAAAGCTTTTAGACGATGCGCTCCGCCTTGAAATGGTGCGCCTCGCGCTTGCGGACGAACAGCGCATGGCGGCTTCCGACTGCGAGTTCCGCCTGCCTCGGCCTTCCTATATGTGGCATACGCTTCAGTCGCTTGCCAAGGATTATCCCGAACGCGAGTTCGTCCTGCTTATCGGCGCGGACAACTGGGCACGCTTCGACCAGTGGTATGCCGCGCGTGAAATCATTGCCAATCACCGCATTGTAGTCTATCCGCGTGAAGGCACGCCGCTCAATCCTGCTTCGTTCCCTCCCAATGTCACCCTTGCCGACATTGGTCTTGTGCCCGGCAGCAGCACCGAAGTGCGCCGCCGGATAGCCTGCGGCCAATCAATCGACGGTCTCGTGCCGCCAGTCGTGGCGGAGTTTATCCATAAAAACGAGCTGTATAAGTAAGTTTTTCTTAATACTTGCCCTTATTTTGTTACTTATAAGGAATAAAAGCAACAAATTATTCAGATGTGTTTCTTATAAGAAATAAAAATTATATCTTTGCAAAAAACAAGGTAATGCGATGAAACTGATAGAACGGTTGGATTACACGGACAGGATAGAACGCATTTTCGGCAAGGGCGTAATCGTTGCACTTACCGGGCAAAGGCGTGTCGGAAAGAGCTGCATTATGGCACAGGTGATGCAGCATATAGGCTCTTTGCCGCAGGCAAATGTGGTTTATCTGAACAAGGAGAGAAACGAGTTTGACAATATCTGCGATTATAACGACCTGCTTGGATTTGTCAATGGACGTTTGTCGACAGGCAAAGACAATTATCTTTTCATTGACGAGGTACAGGATATAGACGGTTTCGAGCGTGCGCTTAGAAGCCTGCAAGCCGATGATGCCTGCCAGATTATGGTTACGGGCAGCAACGCCAAGATGCTTTCAAGTGAACTGTCGACGTATCTAAGCGGTCGGCATATCGACTACCACATACAGAGTTTGGGTTATGAAGAGTTCTTGTCGTTCCATAAAATGACAGACAGCGATGATGCGCTTACCGCTTATTTGCAATATGGAGGGTTGCCGCAGCTTGGCAGGCTCGGTTTGGATAACGTAGAACTTGTCGACGATTACTTGGAAAGCGTTTATTCCACAATCCTACTGAAGGACATCGTGGAGCGAGGACAGATTAGGAATGTGACCCTTCTTAAGACTTTGGTACGCTTTATGGCGGACAATATCGGCAAGCTGTTTTCGGCCACGAGCATAGTAAAATTCCTTAAAGGTCAGCGTGTAGATACCTCGGCAAAGGTCATTCTGAACTATCTCGACCTGCTTTGCGACGCTTACATAATAAACAAGGTAAGCCGTTACGACATTCATGGCAAGCGTATTTTCGAGCTTGGCGACAAGTATTATTTTGAGGATTTGGGTCTGCGCAACCATATTGTGGGCGGCAACAGGGCGGCAGATATCGAGAAGGTGATGGAGAACGCCGTGTATCTTCATCTGTTGCGGTTAGGTTATAAGGTCTTCGTCGGTCAGTTGTATAAGACGGAGATTGACTTTGTTGCAGAGAAAAACGGCAGCACTGTATATGTGCAAGTGGCTTACTTGTTGGCTTCGCAGGCTACAATCGACCGTGAGTTCGGCAACCTGAAGCAAATTGCCGACAACCATCCCAAATATGTAGTGTCGCTCGACCGCATGTTTGGGGCGGTAAATGCCGACGGCATAAGGCACGTCTATTTACGTGATTTCCTGAAGATGAAGGCGTTGTAATCGTTTTCTTTTTCCTTTATATTTTGTTTCTTATAAGTAACAGATTTACGAACTGTATGCAATCTGTTACTTATAAGAAACAGATTTCTTTATCTTTGTTCCTTTGTTCAACGCCATTATGCAGAGCGTGAGGCCGACGGCGGCGATGGCGGCGAGCGTCCATTCCACAGCGGTAGCTGTCGCTTCGCCAAGCGTTTCGATGCTGGGAAGGGCGCTGTCGGGTATTGCGCAGACGGTGTTGTTCGTGGCATGGAGCACTATTGGCGGCCAGAGGCTGCCTGTGCGCACGGCGAACCACCCGGCGATGAGGCCGTATGCGAAGTAAAACGGCATCAGCTCGAGTATTAGGTGCATCGCGGCGAAGAGCAGGGAGGGCACGGCGAGGGTCACGATGATGTTGCAACGCCTGGCGAGCAGGCTGCCAGTCATAGCTCCGCGGAACACCATTTCTTCGACGAATGGCCCAAGCAGGCAGCCTGTAAACAGGATAAGCACCGAGCCTGACGCGAACGGGTCGCTTTCGTTGACGGCCTCTTCAAGCCCGAGTGCGTTGGTTAGCGGACTTTCGATTAATATTATGCACAGGGCGGACAACGCTGCCAAGGCGCACGCCTTGCCCGTGCCAGCCGTCCACGTTGTGAGCATACGGCGCACCATACGCAGCCTAATGAATACCAGGAAAGGCACGGCAACGCCAAAGACAAGGCTGTGTCCTCAACCCAAGGCGCGTCCAAGAGCGCGCCAGAGTCAACGCCTGCCGCCAAGGCGTACAGCATGAGGCATGAGAAAAACAGCAACGCAGTGCCGACATGCAGTACTACGAACAGTGCGAAATACAGTAACGACTTTTTCATAACGTGTTGCAAATGTAGTGAAATCAGCCGGACTTGCAAAATCCTGCGAGGCAAAATGCCGCTTGTTTCCGCCTTTTCGTTGCCAGGCGCATGACCTGTTCCCACGCTCGTTTTTGCCCGTCTGTAACCCGTTGGTAATCAGACGCGTTGCGAAAGGCCGTCTTTCGGGCTGCAAAAGGTGGCCTTTTAGACGGTGAAAGACGGTCTTTTGCATTGCAATATGCCACCTTTTGCAAAACCGCTTGCCAGCGGCCGTTTTGCGGCTGGCGGCAAGGCAAACCGTACTTTTCCGCATTTATTTATTGTAAATAAGATAAAAAGATGTACTTTTGCCGGAAAATTTACAATCATCGGGATGAAACTTGTTGACAAAATCGGGTGCGCCTTGGCGTCTGTGCTCAAGCCCTTGCGCGGTTACGGCGCGTTCGTCGTGTTCATGTTCGTGCTGGGCTTGGTGGCCGTCTACGCCGTAGTGCCCGCCAAGCGCGGCTACCACGCCTACGAGTTGGCTCCCGAAGAGATTTTTGTCGACGTGTGCCTGCTGTGCCTCGTGCTGTGGATTATGCCGCGCAAGGTCGGCCTGTGGCTCAAGCGCGCCATGTATTTCGTGGCCTACCTGCTTGCCATTGTTGACGTGTATTGCTTCGTAAAGTTCGACACTACCATAACCCCCACTATGCTGCTTTTGGTCGGCGAGACCAACAGCGACGAGGCGGCGGAGTTCGTCGAGTCGTACATGACGTTCGGTGTTGTCTTCACCCGTCTCGGCCGCGTGCTCCTTGTGATGCTCGCGCACATCGTCTGGGCGGTGCTGTGGCACAGAAAAGAACGAAGAGTGAAGAGTGAAGAATCCAAATGTTCTTCTGGTAACGGATTCTTCACTCTTCACTCTTCACTCTTCACTTCATGGCTGCCGAAGGCAAAGCCCTGGCTGGGGCTTGTCCTTCTCGCCGCATTCGTCTACTGCGCCGTTGTGGGCTGGCCCAACAAGGCGGCGTATGCCCGCCTGATGTCATACGACAACATCGGCGACGTGGAGCACGAGCTTACGCGCAAGGACTGCGCCGTGATGTTCCATCCCGTGTACCGCCTGCTCTTCAGCGTCTACGCCAACGGGCTTACGGCGCAGCAGGTTGACAAGCTCGTGGCCAACATCGACAAGGCCGTTGTCGACAGCTGTTCGTACCGCAGCAAGAACATCGTGCTCATAATAGGCGAGAGCTACAACCGCCATCACGCCGGCCTGTACGGCTACGGCATGCCAACCACGCCGCGTCAGGAGGCCCGTGCACGCAAGGGCAACCTCGTTCCGTACACAGATGTTGTGGCACCTTGGAACCTGACAAGTTTCGTATTCAAGTACCTCTTTTCGCTTTATACCGTTGGCGACAATGGCGAATGGTGCGACTATCCGCTGTTTCCCGAGCTGTTTCGCAAGGCCGGCTATCACGTCACTTTCCTTACAAACCAGTTCCTTCCGCAGGCGAAGGAGGCCGTGTATGACTTCAGCGGAGGCTTCTTCCTCAACAATCCGACGTTGAGCAAGGCCATGTTCGACACGCGCAACACGAGCCTTTTCCGCTTTGATGAGGCCATGCTCGACCAGTATGACCGCCTTAAGAAATATAACAAGGAGCACAACCTCATAATATTCCATCTCAAGGGGCAGCACGTTGACTACCGCACGCGCTTCCCACGGGGGCGCCGCCACTTCAACCCTGACGACTATGACCGCCCCGACCTCAAGCAGAAAGAGTTGCGCGTTCTGGCAGATTATGACAACGCCGTGCTTTACAACGACTCCATTGTAGACCAAATCATCAAACGCTTCGAAGACGAGGAGGCCGTCGTAATCTACGTTCCCGACCACGGCGAGGAGTGTTACGGCGAGGGTGTGCACTTCTACGGACGCATGCACTCTACCGAAATCACCGCCCGTCTGGCGCGCGAGGAGTTTGACATACCCTTCTGGCTTTGGTGCTCGCACGACTTCATAGTGAAAAATCCCGGAACTTACGGCGACATACTCAAGGCGCGCGACCGCCGCTACATGACCGACGCGCTGCCCCATCTGCTGCTTTACCTCGGCGGTATAAGCACGCCCCACTACCGCGAGGAACTCAACATACTAAGTCCGCAGTACAACGAGGCGCGTCCGAGAATACTCAAGAACACTACGGATTATGACAAACTGGAGTGAGGATACCCACCCCAGCCCTCCCCAAGGGAGGGAGCTTGAAATGCCTTTAGCTGTGGCGTATTGGGCATATCAGGCTCATTTGTCTCATAGAACATAACCGCCGGTTCTGCAAAAGGCCGTCAATCGCATTGCAAAAGGCCGTCTTTTAGAGGCTAAAAGGCCACGTTTTGCACGGTAAAACACGGCAAACGGGCAAGTGGCTGACAGTCAGAGGGTTGGCAAAAGGCATGCAAGCGGCGTAAAGACCGCCTTAAAATATATAAAATAATGTATAAAATCACCTGCAATTGCACATCCAGCTCCCTCCCTTGGGGAGGGTTGGGGTGGGTGTCTGCCCAATGTTGGGGTGGGTGTCTGCTCAATGTTGGGTGGGTGTCAGGTGGCTTTTGGATGGGTGTAAAATGACAATGCAATGACCAAATCCCTTCTAACCCTTGCCGAGTCGAAGGCGTTACGCGGCATAGCCATACTCGGCATAATGCTCCATAACTACTGCCATTTCCTCGGTTTCGCCGTAAAGGAGAACGAATATACGTTCACGGCGGCCAAGCCCCGGATGCTGGCCGACAAGCTGTTGGCGCTCGACGGCGACCTGTTCGTCCACCTGATGTCGTTCTTCGGGCATTACGGCGTGCCCGTGTTCCTCTTCATAAGCGGTTTCGGCCTTGTCTGCAAGTATGAGCAAAGCACGCCGCAGAGGGTACGCGCCGTGCCCTTCGTGGGCTATCATTACCTGAAGCTGCTGCGCCTTATGTTTCTTGGCTACGTGGCGTTCGCCGTCGTCAGTTACCTGCATCCGCACGGTTACCACGGCTATACGCCGGGTCGCGTTGTGGCGCAGCTGCTCATGTACATCAACATACTGCCCGACCCCGACCACATAATCAAGCCCGGGCCCTACTGGTTCTTCGGCCTCATGCTCCAGCTTTACATCGTTTACCGCCTGCTTGTCTACCGGCAGAAGACGTCGAACGTCGTCGCGCTAATCGCAATATGCTGGGTGGCGCAGGCCATGTTCACGCCCGAGAGCGACCCGGGAGGCGCTACTCTCAACCGCATACGCTACAACTTCATCGGCGGTATGCTGCCTTTCGGCATGGGAGTGCTCTACGCCCGACATGGCAGGGAGCTGTCGCCGAGGGCTTACCTGGCCTTGGCCGCAGTGTCGGCGGCGGTCGTTTACTTCGGCAGTTTCGCCTTCCAGGCGTGGCTTTGGGTGCCGGCGTTCGTCGTCGTGGGCGCAGTAGCCACGGTGAAGCTAATCCCTGAAAAGGCGTTGACGCCGATGGTGTGGTTCGGGGCGATGTCGTCCGCGCTATTCGTGGTGCACCCCGTGACGCGTGAAATCATCATAAAGATGTCTTACCGGGGGCAGGTGTACACGGGACTCATCGTCTACGTCGTTGCGTCAATACTGCTGGCGTGGCTCTTCAAGCTCGCTTTCAGGTATATTCCGAAACCAAAACTAAGGCCATGAAGAAACCAATCGAACTGTCGGACATAAGCCGCTACCGAGGCGAACTGATGGGGCTGGCGATGCTCTTCGTCATGTTTTTCCACGTTTGGCTGCCCAAGAGCAACCCCATGTACGGCCTCGTGCGCTGCGGCAACGTGGGTGTTGACATCTTCCTGCTGCTTAGTGGGGTGGGGCTTTGGTTCTCGTGGACTAAGAATCCGTCGCTGAAGCACTTTTTCAAGCGGCGCTACCTGCGCGTGTATCCTGCCTGGCTGGTCATTGCCTGCCTGTTTTACATACCTAATTATATAAACACTCCGGGCGGCGGTTACAGCCCCGACATACCCAACCTCGTGGCAAACATACTCGTGGGCTGGAGCTTTTGGCGCGTTGACGACCTCACGTTCTGGTTCGTTCCGTCAATCATGATGCTCTACACGTTCGCCCCTGCCTACATGACGCTCATACAGCGCCACCCTGCCTACCGCTGGACGCCAGTGCTGGCGATGGTCTTGGCCGTAATGGTGCAGTATTATCCGCCCGTTCACCAGGCCGTAGGCCACCTCGAAATCTTTTTCAGCCGCATACCAATTTTCCTCATAGGACTTAACCTCGGGGCGTGGGTGAAGGAGCGGCGCACCATTGACGGACAGGCCGTATGGCTCTTCGTGCTGGCTTTCGTCATGAGCCTTGCAATGTGCGTCGAGTTCGAAGAGGCGTGGCGCGGCCGCTTCCCACTGTTCCTGGAGCGCATGGTCTACATACCGCTCACTATCTCCGCCGTGGTGCTGCTTGCCCTGGCGTTGCGCCATACGCCGCAGCGTGTGCGCCGTGCGCTGGCCTTTGTGGGGACAGTCAGCCTCGAGCTGTACCTCATACACATACAGTTCGTCCTGAAATACATATCCCCTTACCGCCTCGGCTACTGCCTCACGGTGCTGCTAATGCTCGCCGTGTCGCTTGTGCTGGCGTGGGTTTTGCACAAGGTCTTAGGGAAAATAACGGGTTGAACACCCACCACACAGCCTCCTAACACCCACCCCAGCCCTCCCAAAGGGAGGGGGCTTGATGTGCTTCGTAGGATGTACGGGTTTGCAAAAGACGGCAAATCGCGATGTAAAAGGCCGTGAATTGCAATGCAAAAGGTGGCCTTTTGGAGGCTAAAAGACGGTCTTTTGGAGGCTAAAAGGCGGCATATTGGAAAGTGATTGACAATCAGGCGGTTAGCCATGCCGCGTCAATGGCGCGTCAGGCTCATTAGGCTTATCAGGCATATTAGGCCCAATAAGCCCGATAAGCCTAATAAGCCTGATACGTCAATGCCGCGTACCTGCCATCAAAAGCATTCCAAGCTCCCTCCCTTCGGGAGGGTTGGGGTGGGTGTTTGGAGGTGGCCGGGTGGGTGTCAGTTATTGAATTTATTGGAATATGAACAACATTATACGATTAATCCGTCCGCAGCAGTGGATAAAAAACGTATTCGTGATGGTGCCGATGTTCTTCGGCGGCAGCCTGCTCGACGTGGCCGACATACGCGCTTCGCTGCTGGCGTTTCTGGCGTTCAGCTTCACGGCGTCGTCGGTGTACTGCTTCAACGACATCAACGACGTTGAGGCCGACCGCCGCCATCCTGTGAAGTGCCGCCGTCCGGTGGCGTCCGGGGCGGTGTCGGTGGGTGCGGCGCGCGCCCTTATGGCGTTGATGCTGCTGCTGGCGGCCGCTGTCACAGCACTGGTGGGCGACCTGCGGCATGTGCTCCAAGTGGGCGGCGTGCTGCTGTTTTACTATGTAATGAATCTCTGCTACTGTGCCAAGCTGAAGCAATACGCCATCGTCGATGTGTGCATCGTGGCCTTCGGCTTTGTGTTGAGGGTGCTCGTCGGGGGCTTCGCCACCGACATAACGCCGAGCAAGTGGCTGGTGCTGATGACGTTCCTGCTCACGCTTTTCCTGTCGTTCGCCAAGCGCAGGGACGACGTGCTGCGCATGAACGAGACGGGAGTGCCGCCGCGCAAGAACACCATACGCTACAACCTCACGTTCATCAACCAGGCAATCACCATCACGGCCACCGTCACGCTGGTGTGTTATATCATGTACACCGTGTCGCCCGAGGTTACCGGGCGCATCGGTTCCGACATGCTTTACCTCACCTCCGTGTTAGTCCTGCTCGGCCTGCTGCGCTACATGCAGCTGACCGTCGTCGACGAGAAGAGCGGCGACCCCACGCGCATGATGCTGCACGACAGGTTCACCCAGCTCGTAGTCGTAGCCTGGGCGCTCGTCTTCGCAGTGCTGTTGTATGTCAAATAAAATAGCGACACCCACCCCAACCCTCCCCAAGGGAGGGAGCTTGATGTGCTTTTCAATGCTGCATGGATTGGGGAAAAAGACAATAACTAACCATACTCCCTCCCTCGGGAGGGCTGGGTGGGGCTCGTTTTTAGTTCTAATTAGATTATGACCGACTTCGACATAAGCAAATATCCGCTCGGGGCAATCCATGCTTTCGACTTCGACGGCACGCTCACGCGCCGCGACACGCTCATAGAGTTCATACGTTTCGCCAAGGGAGACAAGGCTTTCCTGCTTTGCTTTCTGCGCTATTCGCCGCTCTTGGTGCTGATGAAGATGGGGCTGTACCCCAACTGGAAGGCCAAGCAACGCGTGTTCTCGCACTGCTTCAAGGGCATGGCTGTCGACACGTTCAACTCGCTTTGCGTGCGCTTCGCCCGTGCCAAGGCCGGCCTTATGCGGCCCAAAGGCATACGGAAAATACAGGATGTGCTGGCCGAAGGCGGCAAGGTGGTGGTCGTCAGTGCGAGCGTCAACAACTGGGTAGAGCCGTTTTTCGACGGCATCGGCGGTGTCTACGTCGTCGGGACAATGGTGGAAGAGCGCGGAGGCGTGCTCACTGGCCGCTTCCTTACCAAGAACTGCTACGGCGAAGAGAAGGTAAACCGCCTGCTCCAGCTCTTCCCCGAGCGCACGCAATACTGGCTTACGGCCTACGGCGACAGCCAGGGCGACGCGCAACTGCTCGACTTTGCCAACGAGGCGTACTACAAACCGTTCAAGTAATTCATAATTCTTAATTCATAATTCATAATTCATAATGAGACGGTTGCTGCTTTGCACTCTCCTGCATTCCCTGTATTCGCAGAACTCCCAGTCCTCCCACATCTCCCATAAAACGAATAACCTATGAAAAAGCTTCTAAGACTGTTCAAAGTAAGCCGCGAAGAGTGGCTCGCGTCAGCCCTTATGCTGCTGGTTACGGTGTCATTGCACATCCTCGTAATAGCGCGTTACTTCGACTTGTTCACCCAAACAGGGCGAGGCCACTGGACTGTGTTCATCAAGAACTTCACAGTGTCGGGCTTCGACCCCATCACTTACTCCGTGGTGACGTACTGGGACACCGCCTACAACGTCTACCGCCACCCCCTGCTGGCGTTCATGGCATGGCCGTTATCCATGCTTGACAAGTGGCTTATGGAGCTGACGGGTGTCAACCTGGTGCAGTTCATAGTGGCTGTGCCGCTGCTGTTGTGCGCCTTTTACACGTTCGTCTTCATGTACCGCACGTTCAGGGACATCGTCCGCCTGCGCGCTTTTGACTCGGCTGTGCTCTCGACGATGCTCTTTTCGTTCGCATACGCAATGGTGTCGGCCGTGGTGCCCGACCATTTCTGCGTCTCGATGTTCCTACTTGTCTTCACAGTTTACGTTTCCGGCAGGAAGATACAGGATGGTTCGCAGTTCAAAATATGGCAGACGGTGGTGCTGTTCTTAGCCACTGCCGGCGTGACACTTAGCAACGGAGTAAAGACTTACATATATTCGCTCTTTACGAACGGGCGCAAATTCTTCAGACCTAAATACTTCCTGTTTGCCGTCTTGCTGCCTGCGGCGCTTATCTGGGGCTTCGCCCGTTGGGAATACCGCACCTTTGTGCTGCCCAAGGAGAAGGCGCGCCACGAGTTGCGGGCAGCCAAGAAGGCCGAGGCGCGCCAGCGTGCGTTCAACGCTTTCCGTGACACTACGTCGCTGAAAGACAGCGCCTTGATAGCCAAGGCGTTCGACCGGGAGATGCGCATGCGTGCGGAGGCGGCAGCCAAGAGCCGCCGTAGCAGTGCGAAAGCCCGGCATACGGGTAAGCCTATGGCTGAAGGCGAGTTCATGCAGTGGACCGACGCCACCACGTCGCGTGCCGCAACGGCGGTGGAAAACCTGTTCGGCGAGTCCATCCAGTTGCACAAAGACCATCTGCTTGGCGACACTTTGCGCAGCCGTCCGGTGATAGTGCGCTACCGTTGGGCTGTTAACTACATCGTCGAGGGGCTCGTCGTGCTGCTGTTTGCTGCCGGTATATGGTGCGGCCGGCGGTCGCGCTTCATGTGGATGGTGCTTTGCGGCATGGCGTTCGACATGGCTTTGCACATGGGTTTGGGCTTCGGCATCAACGAGGTGTACATCATGTCGGCCCACTGGCTGTTCGCATTGCCCATAGCCATAGGCTTCCTTGTCAAGGCGGCGGAAGGCCGCAAGTGGGAGGAATGGCTGCGCAAGCTGCTCGTCGGGCTTACGGTGTGGCTCATGGTGTACAACTTCGTGCTGTTCGCCAAGTATCTGTTATAGGCCGCAACGGGGCGGACGGGCCGCATCGGGCTTGCCTGTCGCCTCGGCTTATATGGCTTATTAGCCTTATCAGGCTTATTGTTTTTTATTCAAAGAAGGTGCTTGTTTATGAAAATATCCGTGTTAGTTCCCGTTTACGGGGTGGAGAAATATATAGGGCGTTGTGCCGAGTCGCTGTTCGGACAGACGTACAAGGACATCGAGTTCGTGTTCGTTGACGACTGTTCGCCCGACCGTTCGGCCGAAATCATGCGCTCTGTCGTAGCCCGGCATCCCGAAGTGGAGGGCCGTGTACGCATCATACGGCACGAGCGCAACAGCGGTCTTGCCGCCGCGAGACGCACCGCGCTTGCCGCCGCGACGGGCGACTGCGTGCTGCATATCGACAGCGACGACTACCTGCCGCCGCAAGCCGTCGAGACGCTTGCCGGCCGCATGGCGGCCACTGGCGCCGACATGGTGGACGGGGCGTGGCTAAGGGTGATGCCCGACGGCTCTACAAGCCTGATGCCTCCGTGCCGCGTGGCGCGCAAGGAGAGGTATCTGGCCATGATGCTGTGCCAGAACGTAGTGGCGCACAACCTCTGCGGACGCCTCATAAGACGCAGCATTTACACCGCGAACGGCATCGACAATGTGCCAGGCGTTGACAACGCCGAGGACTATTCGGTCACTCCGCGCCTGCTGTTCTATTCCAGCCGGGCTTTCGTTGACGATGTTGTTTATTGTTACAGCGACGAAAACGCATCGTCGTACACGCACACCGTGTCGCTGCGCAACCTCCGCTCGTACCTCATGGCCTGCCGCGTGGTGCTCGACTTTTTCACCAAGCGCGACACGGAGAGGCGTTACCTTACGGGCTTGCAGTTCGGTATGGTGAACGCGATGCGCATAACACGCAGCTCGGGCTACGGCTTCGCTCCGTTCGACGAGCTGCTCGGCTACCGTCCGCGCGGCGTGCTTTTCCGACTGATGGCCGCCCTTTTCCGCGGCCGTTGTCCGTATGCGGTGGCAAATTTCGCTTACCTTTTGGCAAGGAGAATATACATATCGCTGCTCCGATTGTAACTTCTTGATATTCAGTGTGTTGTAAAACGCGTTGCAAAAGGCCGTCTTTTAGCTTCTAAAAGACGGCCTTTTGGCGTGTAAAAGACGGCCTTTTACAATGCGGAATGTGGCCTTTTGGAAAATAATGATTACCTTTGCCCATGATAAAGTCATGAAAAAGGTATTCCACATAGTAACGCATTTCGATGTCGGCGGAGCCGAGCGCGTGGCTGTCAACATAGCCAAGTCGCGCACGGAAGGCTATGAATATCACATTGTCGAGCTGCTGCGTGCCAATTCGCAGTTCACAAAGGTGTTCATAAAGGAGCTTGACGAGGCCGGCATACGCTATCACCGTGCCCACGTGCCGCCAATAAGGTTTCACTACGTGTTCGAGCGTTTGGCCGCCGTAGTGTTCCCCCTGTGGTTCGTTCCGCTGTTCCTGAAGCACCGTCCTGCCGCCATACACTCTCACACGGAGATGCCCGACCTGGCTGTGTGGTGGCTGTTCACCCTTTTTCCCGGCCTGCTTAAAGGCTGCAAGGTGGTGCGCACAATACACAACACCGTGCTGTGGACTGGGCTGAAGAAGACCGGCCGCCGCGTGGAACGCTTTTTCATGCGCCATGCCTGCAACGTGGCTATATCCGTGTCGGTGCGCGACAATTACGCCAAAGAATACGGACAGACGCCTCCCATAATATATAATGGCGTGGCGGAGACCATCCAAAAACCTTACGAAGAGGGACTGTCTTCAAGTATAAACATACTCTTCGCAGGCCGTTTCGAGCCGCAGAAGGGCATAAGCACCCTCATAGAGGTAGTGAAACGGCTGAAAGACGACCGTCGGCTGCACTTTTATATAGTGGGCGACGGCAGTCTCCGTGCTGACATCGAGCGTGAACTCGGAAATCAGGAAAATGTCACTTTGCATGCTCCCATATATGGTTTGGCCGCCTATCTGTCATCGTTCGACTACATGTTCATGCCTTCCGAGTTTGAAGGACTTAGCATAATGTCAATCGAAGCGAGCCTCGCCGGCCTGCCGGTCATTGCCAACAGCTGCCCTGGACTGCGCGACACGCTGCCTCCAGACTGGCCTTTGGCCGTGACGGGGAACAGCATCGACAGCTACATGGACATCTTCAAGAACCTCGAAAAGCGTGCGAATGGCAATGCTTTAAGCAAAGAAGCTATGCTGTTCGCAAAAGAAATGTTTGGCATCAGGCGCATGCAGGAAGCGTATGAGGAGTTGTATAAGGGCTGAAAACAATGGCAAACATTATATCAAAAGCGGCGAAGACCGCTTACAACACCGTCTTCCGCGCCGTACAGCGGTATGACCTCACACCGTGGGAGCACGAGCCCGACATGGCGAAACCTGTCTACGGAGTGTATCATGTGTTCTGTGACAAAGGCTGGCGCGAGCTTGTCGCCGACCAGATTGGCCGCCTGAAAGCAGGCGGACTGTACGCCGTCACGCGGCGGCTTTACGTCAGTTGCATAGTGAAAGACCGCCAGGAGGCCGACGAACTGCTGCGTATGCTCGGTGAAGAGAAGGCGGAGCTTGTCTCCGTTGAGACCGACCCGATGAAGTTCGAGTACCCCGCCCTTGAGTTTCTAAGGGCTAAGAGCGTCGGGGAAGACTGCCTGCTGTACTATTTCCATACGAAAGGCGTGTCATATTACGGCGGCGACGACCGTGACAGAAACTACCGCCGCTTCCGCCGCAACGTGGATGCGTGGCGGCACATGATGGAGTATTTTCTTTTCACCAAGTGGCAGGTGGCCGTCAATGTGCTGCAAGGCGGCTATGATACTTACGGCTGTTACCGCCTGCCTCCTTACCCCAAGCCTTATTATCTGTATGCAGGCAACTTCTGGTGGGTAAGCTCCGGCTATGCGCGCCGCCTGCCGCCGTTCCCCAAGGAGCGCATTGCGACAGACCGCTTTTGGGCCGAAGAGTGGCTGTATTCGGCGTGTCCGCGCGACTTTTCGGCGTTTGACACGCTGGCCGACCTGTACTTCGTGCATATTGACGAAGCCCTTTATGCAGGCAGGAGGCTGCCTGTGGGCAAGTGGTTGAGGTTCGTAATGCGGTTCAATTGGGTAAAGACGCGCAAGCACTTGTTCAAGTTCGACTATAAGAAAAAGCGCCAGTTGTGCTACCAAGTGTTGCGCAAGGGGTGATGCCTGGTGTGCTGGCGGTGCATGCCGGCATGCCTTACGGCTTGCTTCGCCTGTGCTTAAGGTATTCGATACATTCGTCGAAGATGTGCACACGGGCAAGTTTCATCACGGCGGAGTATAGCGCCGCCACTACGGCTACGCGGCAAACCAGCAGCAGCCAGTGGTTGCCTATGCCACGGGTGAGCAGCCACGTCGCTGCCGTAACAGCCGCCGCTGCCAGCATGAACGGGCAGATGTCGCGCAGTACGTCGGTCATCCTTATGCCTGTAAGGCGGTGCAGGAAGTGTTGCCACAGGCCGAGCAGCAGGATGTTGCTGGCTGAATAGGCTATGACCATTGTCATTATGCCGTACCGTGCGAACAGAAGTACGATGGCGAGCTGCACCAATATCTGCGCTATGTTGCACCAGAGGTAGATGTCGCTGCGTCCGCAGCTGATGGCGTGGTTCTGGTATATCGAGTAGAAGGGCATGAACGCTCCGCCGATGCACAGCACCCTGAGCAGCGGTACGCTGCTGAGCCACTGCTCGTGTATGGTCACGAGGATGAACTCTTCGGCCACGATGGCCAGCCCGAACATTGCCGGGAATGAGAGCATCGCCATGAAGCGTGTCATCTTGCGGAACACCCTGCGCTCGCGTTCGCCGTCGTCGCTGATTTGCGCCATCACCGGCTGCGCCACCTGCGCCACCGTGCCGGTGAGGAACGAGTAGGCCATGGTGTTCCATTTGTTGGCCTGCGTGAAGTTGCCCACCGTCCGCATGGGGAACAGGCGGCCGAAGATGAACACCAGCAGGTTGCCGCTAAGCGTGTTGAGTATTGACGTGAAGAGGATTTTCACGCTGAATCCGAACATCCCTTTGATTGGCCGCAGGTCGATGCGCAGTGACGGATGCCACGGCGTGCAAATGTAACGGCCTATGTTGACTACGGTGATGTAGATTACCTGCTGCCATGCGAGGCTCCAGTAGTCCATGCCGTTGAGGGCGAGGATTACGCCAGCCGTGCCCGAGGTCAGCAGTGCGGCGAAGCCTATCATGGTGCTTTGCTTCACCATGAGCCGCTTGAACATGTATGCGCTGTGGGCTATGCCGAGCGCGGATATGGGCACGCAGAGGAATACGAACCTCGACACTTCTACGAGCGCGGGCTGGCGGAAGAAGCGCGCTATGAGCGGAGCGCAGAGGAAGAGGACGGCGTAAAGCGAGAAGCCTGCCAGCACGTTGAACCAGAAAACGGCGTTGTAGTCGCGCGGCGTGGGGGCTTTCATGTTGGTCAGCGCCTGCGTGAAGCCGAAGCTTTGCAGGTTGCCGGCTATGGTGGTGAATATCGCCAGCACGCCCACCATGCCGTAGTCGGACGGCGTAAGCAGCCGCCCGAGGAATATGCCGAACAGCAGGTTGAGCACCTGCGTGGTGCCGTTGTTTATCAACCCCCACATCAGTCCCTTGGCTGTTTTCTCCTTCAGATTGTCCATTTGACGGCAAAGGTACTGCAAAATTCCGATTGACAGAAGTGAAATCGCAATTGTTTTCGCCTTGATTGCCATGCTGTTGCGTGGCGTTTTGTAACCGCTTGGCTGCCAATGTGTTACGGACGGGCTTGCAAAAGGTGGCCTTTCGCCGTGTAAAAGGTGGCCTTTTAGGGGCTGAAAGACGGCCTTTTACAACGCGAAAGATGGTTTTTCGCATAATTATTGCTATCTTTGCATACCCATGCAGGCAGCCCGGCGGCATCATGCCGGGCGCATGGCAGACAATGGAAGATATGAGACGGATAAATGACATAAAGGAACTACGCGGCGTGCAGCTCGGCATACTTGACGACATCCACGCTTTTTGCACGGCCTGCGGCCTGCGTTACTTCCTGGCGTGCGGCACGCTTATCGGAGCCGTGCGCCACAAGGGGTACATCCCTTGGGACGACGATGTAGACCTGTACATGCCGCGCGAGGACTACGAACGCTTCATCAGCACGTTCAAGAGCGCGTCGGGCAATTGCCGCGTGCTCGACCCGAAGAGGGAGAAGCACTACATGTACACCTTCGCCAAGGTGGTGGATACGCGCACGCTGCTTGTAGAACCCGAGAACGAGGGATACCGCATCGGGGTCTACGTCGACGTGTTCCCGGTCGACTATGTGACCGACGACAAGGCCGGGCAGCGCCGACTGTTCAAGCGCAAGCGGCTGCTGTATAAGATAAGAAGGTGCAAGAAGTCGAAAAACGTTTACCTGAAGTCGGCCCTTGCATTCTGGTGCTACCGCCTGCTGCCCGTCTCCGTGGGCATGCTCGACCGTCTGCTGCGCCGCATGACGGTGCGCCGCGAGCCTACGTCGACCGTTGCCAACCTGTCTGAAGCCGGTCCTGCGGCACGCTCGTGGATGCCTGCCGCCGATATAGAGGGCAGCGTCGACATACTGTTTGAGGGACGGATGTACAAGACTATGGTAGGTTACGAGGATTACCTGCGCCGTACATACGGCGACTACATGAAGCTGCCGCCCGTAGAGCAGCGCGTCACCCACACCTTCGAGGCGTACTGGCTGGATTAGCGTTCAACGCCTTCCGTCCTGTCGGACGAAAGACATGCCCCATTCATAGACCTTGTCAATGACCGGCACAGGCACGCCTTTGTCGTGAGCCAGGCGGTGTATGATGCCCAGTCCGTAGGGAAAGTCCTCCGTGAAATAGCGGCTGTTGAAGTCGGGAACGTAGCCTCTGCCGTGTTCGGCCATCGGTGCAGGTATGCCCTTGAACGCCTTGATGGAGCGCAGCTTGGCGGCAAGCGATGCGTCGTCGCTGCTCTCGTAATAGTCGAGTACGGTCGGTATGCAGCCACGTCTTACGGGCAGTGTGCCGAGAAGTGCCTGCAGCTCGCCGTCCATGGCGATGTAAAGGCGTGCCGCCTGCTCGTCCCATTCTTCGTAGAACATCGGCACGCGGCTGTACACCGTGCCTTCGCGCCATCCGCTCCACAGGCTGTACAGGCGCGCAGGGTGCAGCAACGGGTTGCTGTTCGTCAGGCTTACTTCGTACATGTTGCCGGCCAACCGCACTGGAGTGGCCAGCATCCGCTCCATTTCCTGCCTGAAACTTTCCGTTTCCTTGATGCCTTCCACGCCCATGCACAGCTCCTTCTTGTATCCGAGCAGTGACGCGCGGCGGCCGTATTCGGTGGTGCGTGCGATGAAAGGCACGCGCTGGAAGCCGAACAGCGGTGTGCCGGCAGGCAGCCGTTTGCGTGCCTCGAAGTAGAAACCCGTGCTCGACACCACGCTGCCTACTGCAGTGCCGCTGTCCAAATACGGGCGTATTTCGTCGAGTGTGGAGCCGATTGACCACCCCGGAAGGCACATTATAACAGTATCGCAGCCTGCCACAACGTCGGCCGGACGCGACGAAACGCGCGCCAGGAGGCCGGTAAGAGCGGCGCCGTCGGGCGTGTCAATGGTTATGGCTGGCTGCCAACGTTCCGGCCTTCGGGTAAGAATCCTTACCTCGTCGGCTTCCCTTGAGGCTATGAAGCCTGCCATGACGTGCCCCAGGTTGCCGCCTCCGCAAATGCAAATCTTCATATAATATAATGTGAAATGGCGTGAGCCGTCATAGTGAAAGCAGCGCGTCGACGAGGCGGTCGTTGTCGGCCGTGCCGCGCACTGACACCCTGATGAAGTTGAGTCCGCGCATTCCGGTCTTCGTGTCGCAGTCTTTAATCATTATGTTGAACTGCGCGAGCAGTATTTTCGACAGCTCGTGCGACGTGAAGCGGCCTGTTATGGCGCAGCAGAAGTAGTTTGCCTGCGATGGAAGCACCCTCAGCCAGCTTACCTCTTGCAGCCGTTTGCGGAAGCGTGCGCGCTCTATGACGAACTTGCGGCAGGCTTCACGGTAGGCGGCCTGGTACTTGTTGAATATCTGCATGTAAAATTCTGCGAACGAGTTGATGTTCCAGATGCTTACGTCTTTCTTTATCCTGTCTATCAGCTGGCCGTCGGCCGACGCGAGTATGCCAAGCCGCAGCCCCGGCACTCCGAACGACTTGGATATGCTCTTGACGACGACGAGGTTGGGATTGGCCGCGAGCACGGCGTCGTCGAGCAGCGTGTTGTGCTCGAAGTCGTCGCTGAAGTCGACAAACGACTCGTCCACTACGAGCGTCACTCCGCGTTCTCCGCACCACCGGCAGAGGCGCTTCACGTCGTCTGTGGGTATGAAGTTGCCCGTAGGGTTGTCGGGATTGATTAGCAGCAGGCGGCTGATGTCCTTGCCGTCGAAGTGCTCCATGAGGTCGTCGGCGGTGTAGCTGAAGTCGGCGTTGCGCGGAGTGAAGGCTACGATGCCGTCCTTGTCGAGGCGGTTGGGGTATTCCTCGAACGTGGGGTAGACCACTCCCGTCTTGCCGTCGGCGTGCTCCATGAGGCTCTTGATTAGCTCCGCCGCGCCGTTGCCGGCCACGATGTGCCGTCCGGCGACGCCGAAGCACTTGCCTGCCAGCATCGAGTTGACGTACATGCCTGAAGGATATTCGGTGAGCAGGGTGTCGAAGTTGGCCTTCATCTCGGCCTTCATCTGCTCTGTAGGGAAGTAGGGGTTTACCAGGTAGCAGAAGTCTGTCATCTTGGGGAAGCGCCAGTGCCCTCCGTAGCGGAAGTTGTAGCGGCGCAGCATCTCCTCGCCTTCGGCGAAGATGGTCTCCGCTATGTCAAGGTCTTGCACGTCGTCAATCTCGTACCACTTCTCCGTCCCTACGGGAAGAGCCTTCAGGTCGCTGTTGTCGAGCAGCGTTATGACGCGCAGCACCTGCTCGTAATACTCGTTGTTGCCCAGCGCCTTGCAGTATGCGTCGAGGAAAGGCACGTACTTGTTGGCCGAGAACGAGCGGCTGAACTTGTATATGTTGACCGTCTTGTAGTAATGTTCCGTGTCCTCGAAGCGGAACGCTTTTTTGGGCACGAAGTTCACAATGTTGCGCTCTTCGTCAATCCTTACCATCGTGCCGTCCATCCACGACTCGTACTTAGCCACCAAAGCCACGTTGGGATGGCTGTCTTCGAGGGCCAAGGGCAGCATCCTGTCGGAGAATATGAGGTCTGATTCAATCAGCAGCGTGTCGTCCTCGCACAGCTTGTCCTTGGCAAGCCACAGCGAGTATATGTTGTTGGTGCGGTCGTACACGGGGTTGTCTACATACTCGATGGCGAGCTTTCCGCCATGCGTGGCGTCGATGTGGGCCTTCAGTTCGCCGCCCTTGTAACCCGTCACAATGACGACACGGTTCAGTCCGAGCCGCGAGAGCTGCTCCAGCGTGCGGTCGATGAGCCTCACGCCGTTCACCTTTACCATGCACTTGGTGTTGTCCCTGGTGTAGTCGCCGAGCCTGCGGCCCATCCCGGCCGCCAGTATTATTGCCTGCATAATGGTTGGTTGTTTGCCGCCGCGTGTCCGTCCGTAGGGCGGCGCGGCTGTTGTTACAAGTGCAAAGATACTTATTTTTACCGTTATAACGCATTGCCGGCGTTAAAAGTTTCGGTCGGCCGCGGTGCCGCCGGCCGCCGGTAGGATTGCCGTACCGTGTCGGGCGTTTTGCAAAAGGTGGCCTTTTACAACGCAAAAGGCCACCTTTTGGAGTGTAAAAGACGGTCTTTCGCATTGTAAAAGACGGCCTTTTGCGCAGCCCTTTGTTTACGGGCGTTTCACGGGGGATGTGTTTTTAGTTGAGGATTGAGAGTTGAGAATGGAGAATTGTGATTACCATTGACGCTTGAAAGCCGGTAGGGGTAATCATAATTCTCCATTCTCAACTCTCCATTCTCAATCCGCTTGCCTTGCAAGTGCAAAAAGAATGCGCCGCAACTCTTCACGAGCTGCGGCGCATCAAAAATATGTTTAACTAAAAAACCTTTTCGATTCGAAAGACAGCCTCACGGCTCCCTTTGTCATCCTAAATAATCATGAAAACTTTACCTTAAACTAATACTATTTACTAACCTAAACAATTTATTAACCTTTTGACGATGCAAAGGTACAACGAAAATGCGTCCGTGTCAATACTTTCATGTGTGTTTTTGATATCTTAACAGCTTTTCTTGATACAAATCAATAACTTGTGTGCGCAAACAGCGATTAAAATGCCCTGATATTTGGAAAAATGCGTTATTTGTTTTACTTTTGCGTAAGTTTAGGATAATGACTTGACATACGATGCGTGTACTTATTGTAAATACAAGCGAGAACGTTGGCGGAGCGGCGGTAGCCGCAGGCCGCCTGGTCGACGCGCTGAACAACAACGGCGTGAAGGCCAAGATGATGGTGCGCGACAAGACTACCGACAGCCTTACCGTAGCCTCGGCCGGCGGCAGGCTGCGGCGCAAGTGGGCGTTCCTGTGGGAACGCTGGTGCGTGTTCTGCCACCTCGGTTTCTCGCGTAAGAACCTTTTTGCCATAGACATAGCCAACGCCGGCGTAGACATCACCAAAACGCGCGAGTTCAAGGAGGCCGACATCGTGCACCTGCATTGGGTAAACCAAGGCATGCTTTCGCTCCGCACGCTCGGCAAAATCCTCGATTCGGGCAAGCCGGTAGTGTGGACTCTGCACGACATGTGGCCCGCTACGGCCATCTGCCATTATCCGCGCGGGTGTAGGTCGTACGCCACGCAGGGCTGCGCCAACTGCCAGCTGCTGCCCGGTCATGGCTCCGGCCGCGACCTGTCGCACCGTGTATGGCGTAAGAAGGAGCGCATCTGGTCGTCGCACAACATCGTCTTCGTGGCCTGTAGCCGGTGGCTCGCCTCTGCGGTGAAGGGCAGCCGGCTGCTTACAGGCAAGCAGGTGGTGAGCATTCCCAATGCAATCGACATGCGCGAGTTCCGCCCCGGCGACAAGGCCGAAGCCCGTATGCGCCTGTCTTTGCCGCTCGACAAGAAGCTCGTGCTCTTCGTCTCGCAGCGCATCACCGACGAGCGCAAGGGCATGGATTACCTGCTCGGAGCCTATGACAGGCTCGTCAAGGCGTGTCCGCAGGTCAAGGACGACACGGCTGTGGTAATCCTCGGAGGCAAGTCGGAAGAGTTTGCAGGGCGTCTGCCTGTGCCCGTATATCCGCTTGGCTTTGTTAGCACCACTGAAAAGATAATAGATGTGTATAATTCGGTCGACTTGTTCGTGCTCCCTTCGCTTGAAGACAACCTGCCCAACACCATCATGGAGGCCATGGCCTGCGGCGTTCCGTGCGTAGGTTTCAACGTAGGCGGCATACCGGAGATGATTGACCACCGCAAGAACGGCTACGTAGCGGCGTACAAGAGCGCCGAAGACCTGGCCGAAGGGATGCGTTGGGTATTGCAGGAGGCCGACTATGACGGGCTTTCGCGTGCCGCAGTGCGCAAGGTTTCGGTGTCATATTCGCAGCAGAGCGTGGCAATGAAGTACATTGAAGTTTACAACCAAGCCCTTGCTTACAGGCATTACAGGTTATGATAAGGTTCACAATTGTCACCATTACGTACAACGCCGCCCCCGTGTTTATGCGCACGGCGGATAGCGTTCTCGGCCAGACGTACCGCGATGTGGAGCACATCATCGTGGACGGGGCGTCAAGTGACGGCACTGCCGACATGGCCTTGGCATACAAGCGGCGGTCTGACGAGGCTGCGAACGGCCATGAGGTGCGCGTCGTTTCAGAACCCGACAAGGGGCTGTACGATGCCATGAACAAGGGGCTTCGCCTCGCAACGGGCGACTATGTATGCTTTCTCAACGCCGGAGACTTCTTCCCTGACGCGTCAACCCTTCACCTTATATATAATAATGCGCGGCTTGGCAGCTATGAAAACGACAGGAGCGGCATGCCTGCCGTGCTCTATGGAGACACCGATTTGGTAGATGACGAGGGGCGGTTCGTGGCCCGTCGCCGCCTTGCTCCGCCCGAAAGGCTTACTTGGAGGTCGTTCCGCATGGGCATGCTGGTGTGCCATCAGGCTTTCTACGCACGTCTCGACATCGCCCGGCGCACGCCTTACGACCTGCGTTACCGCTTCTCCGCCGACGTGGACTGGTGCATACGGGTGATGAAGGAGGCGTCGCGCATGTCGCTGCCGTTGGCCAACGTCCATGCAACCGTGGCCTGCTACCAGCGCGAGGGGCAGACAACCAAGAACCACCGGGCATCGCTCCGCGAGCGTTTCGACGTGATGCGACGCCACTATGGGCTGCCGGTCACGCTGGCAATGCACGCCTGGTTCGTGGTGAGAGGTGTGCTGAAGCGTGGCCGACGATGATGGCTTTCATCCTAATTTACAATTAAATAACTAAAATTATTTGGCTATTTGCGGCTTTATTCCCTATTTTTGCCGTTGTAAACAAATACGAGTAAAAACATAAAAAGGAGGCAATATGAAGAAGTTTGTAGTCAGTTTGGCCTTGCTCGGGCTGTTCAGCGTCGGCACGATGGCTTTCATCGGTCATGACGGCGACGAGCCGCCTGCGCGTCAGACGGAGCAAAGGCGCGGCCATTGCGGCTGGCATGACGATTGCGACGGCCGTCACCGCCACCACCGCAGGGGTGGATGTTGCGGCGATTACCGCAGGAATGACTGCCGCAAGGACGACAGGTGCTGCGGCGAAAGGTACGGATGCGGTGCTTGCCGGTACAATCGTTGCACGGTGGACGGATGCCACGAGCGCGGCGAGTTGTGCCCGGAGTGTGCCGAATGGTGCGACAACCACAGGCGCGACGATGTTTATAAGCGTAAGTAAACGAAAGGAGTTATCACGAAGATAACTCCTTTTTTCATGTTGTCGGTTTGTAAAAAGGCAGGCGGCTGTCAGCTCACGCTGGCAGCCGCCTTGACAATTTATTGACTTTAACAATTATGAGTATCTTAGGATTTGTCCGGGACGTATGCGCATCCTCTTGCTTATGTGGTTGAGTTTGCACAGTTTGTCGACCGTAGTGCCGCGCTTCTTGGCAATCGAACTGAGTGTCTCGCCGCGCTTTACCTTGTGGTAGAGCACGTCGCCTCCACGTTTCGTCGACTTCTTTGAAGCCTTGCTGCCGCTGCTGCTGCCGGTAGAAGCCTCTGCCATGTCGCTGTTCTTGCCTGCGCGCTTGTTTGCAAGTACAGACTCACTTTGGTACGTATCCTTGTGGAACATGTACGTGTCGGCAGTCACGTCCTGGTTCTTGAAGTCGAACATCAGCGCCGGATTGAGCGCCACTCCGCACAGGCGTGTCTCGAAGTGCAGGTGGGAGCCGGTGCTGCGGCCCGTGTTTCCGCCGAGTCCGATGGGGTCTCCGGCCCTTACCATCTGGTCTTCCTTGACCAAGTGCTTGGACATGTGGCCGTATATTGTCTCCAGTCCGTTGTGGTGGCGTATCACAACGTAGTTGCCGTAGCCTCTGGGTTCGTATTTGACGATGCGCACCTTGCCGCTGAATGCCGCGCGTATGGTGTCGCCGATGTACACTTTCACGTCGATGCCCTTGTGCATCCTGCCCCAGCGGCGGCCGAAGTTGGATGTTATTACGCGGCTCGTGGTGGGCATGCAAAAGTGTTTCAGGTTGATGAGGAACGAGTCGGGCAGCTCCGTCGCCTTGTGTGCGTACTTGTTGCTCCACTCCTTGTATAGCTGTGCCGACGGCGAGCCGGCCTGTTCTTTGTCGATAAGCCTGCGCAGTGCGATGGTGTCCACTGCCTTCATCTTCTTGTCTATCGGAGCCTGTCGGGCCAAGAGGTCTTGTGCGGTGGCTGTCGCCGCCGTCATGGCAAGAAAGGCTGTAATTGCTAATGTCTTAAATGTTCTTCTCAAATACATGGTTTAATGTTGTCGATTCATTCATCGGTTCCGGCAAGTGTCGGCACCGCAGTGCGGCCTGTTTTTCAAATATGAAATACCGCTTTGTTATAAAAACGTTGCAAAGATACGAAAAAATACTGTACGGTGTATTACACGTTAACAACTTTATCGACCTTTTAACATAGAAGGAACGTTCATGGCTTGGTGTTTGATTTAATTGAGAATGGAGAATGTAGAGTTGAGAATTATGATTACCTTTAATGCTTGGAAACCGGTAGGGGTAATCATAATTCTCAACTCTACATTCTCAATTCTCAATTCAAAAGACGGCAAATGGCGTTGCAAAAGGCCGTCTTTCGCACGCTAAAAGGCCGTCTTTTGCAATGTAAAAGATGGTCTTTTGTAACGTATTGAAAGCCAATGCGTTGCGGCGGTGGTCGTCGGCGGCCTTCTGAAAGTAAAATTTTTCACGCTTCGTCGACGGTTTTTTGAGGTTTATTTAGTAATTTCGCAGCTTGTAAAAACAATGTAACGACGACATGCTTACAGCTGAAGAACGCAACGCGATTATATCGCTCATACACAGGCAGGTAGTACCAGCCATCGGATGTACCGAGCCTATGGCCGTAGCCTTGTGCGTAGCCAAGGCGAGGGAACTGCTCGGCGTATTGCCCGAGAGCATCGACATACGCCTCAGTGCCAACATCCTGAAGAACGCCATGGGCGTAGGCATACCCGGCACGGGCATGACCGGCCTTCCCATAGCCGTGGCCTTGGGCGCGCTTATAGGCCGCCCGGAACTGGGACTGGAGGTGCTCCAGGACTGCAACCGCGACGCCGTGGAGCGCGGCAAGCGGTTTATTGCTGGCGGAAGGCTGCGCATCGGCCTCGACGAGGCCGCCCCCGACAAGCTATATATTAAGGTGACGGTGAGCGGCGGAGGGCATGAGGCCGAGGCGCACATCGCCACGGAGCATACCAACTTCGTCTACCTGCGCCGCGACGGCGACGTGCTCGAGGACAAGCCGGTACACGCCGGCCATGCAGCCGACGAGGAGGAAGTGCCCCTTACATTGAGAAAGGTTTATGACTTTGCCACCGAGACCGACGTTGACGACCTGCGCTTCATCCTCGAGGCGCGCGACATGAACGAGGCGGCGGCCGCCGACGGCCTGCGCGAGAACTTCGGCCACCAGCTCGGCAAGACCCTTTGCAGTCCCCTCGGGCGCGGAATAATGGGCGAAGGCATCTTCTCCAAGGTGCTCTCGGCCACCAGTTGCGCCTGCGACGCGCGCATGGCCGGGGCGATGATACCCGTGATGAGCAACTCGGGCAGCGGCAACCAGGGCATCTGCGCGACGATGCCCGTGGCCGTGTTCGCCGAGGAAAACCACAACACCGAGGAGGAGACAATCCGCGCCCTCATACTAAGCAACCTTACGGCAATATACATAAAGCAGCACCTCGGCACGCTCTCCGCCCTCTGCGGATGCGTGGTGGCGAGCACGGGCAGCAGCTGCGGCATAACGTATCTTATGGGCGGCAGCTACGAGCAGATAGCATTCTCCGTTAAGAACATGATTGCCAACCTCACCGGCATGATTTGCGACGGAGCCAAACCCAGCTGCGCCTTGAAGCTGACGTCGGGCGTAAGCACCGCCATCCTTAGCGCGATGCTCGCCATACAGAACAAGCATGTAACATCGGTGGAGGGCATCATCGACGACGACGTTGACCAGAGCATACGCAACCTCACCGAAATAGGCCGCCGCGGAATGGACGAGACCGACCGCTATGTACTCGACATAATGACACATAAGAAAGTGAAGAGTTAAGAACTGAAAGTCAGCGTCAAGCTAATTAAGAGTTTTCTTACAATGGCGCATAGGGCTAATCAGGCTCATTTGGCCTATTCGTCCTATCCCAATACACCATCCAACAACAAGCGATTATGAAGAAACAGTTTTTTATGACACTGCTCCTGGCGCTGCTTGCCGTGACGGCCGGCGCGCAGATGCAGGACCCCGTACACTTCAGCGTGAGCCAGAAGAAGGTGGCGGAGGACATCGTAGAGGTAACGTTCAGCGGCAAAATAGACGCCGGGTGGCACGTTTATTCGACCGGTTTGCCTGATGGCGGCCCGATATCGGCCACCATCACCACCGAGACCGCCGACGGGGCGAAGGCCGAAGGCAAGCTCGGACATAGGGGAAACGAGGTCAACAAGTTTGACAACATGTTCCAGATGAACCTGCGTTACTTCGAGAACAGCGTCACGTTCGTGCAGAAATACAAAATAACGGGCAAGACTTACCATATCAAGGGCTATCTGGAGTACGGCTCGTGCAACGACGAAATGTGCATGCCTCCTACGCAAGTGGAGTTCGACTTCAAGGGCGAAGGCGTGGCGGATGCGCCCAAAGAACCTGTCGTAGAGGAGAAACCGGCGGCTGATACGGTAGCTGTGGCCGACACGGCGAAGACCGACACCGCTGTGGTCGCCGCTGTTCCAGAGGTTGACAGCGACTCTCTTTGGACGCCGGTAATCAGCGAACTGCAGGCCATGAACGGCCAGCAGGGCAGCGCCGACCACTCTTGGCTGTACATATTCTTCATGGGTTTCGTGGGCGGACTTGTCGCCTTGTTCACTCCCTGTGTGTGGCCCATCATCCCGATGACCGTCAGCTTCTTCTTGAAACGCGCCAAGGACAAGCGCAAGGGCGTGCGCGACGCCGTGACGTATGGCATTTCCATCGTGGTAATCTACCTCGTCCTCGGCCTTGCCATAACGGCTTTGCTCGGTGCGAGCGCGCTCAACGCACTGTCAACCAACGCCGTGTTCAACATCTTCTTCTGCCTGTTGCTGGTGGTGTTCGCCCTTTCCTTCTTCGGATGGTTCGAGCTTACGCTGCCCTCTTCGTGGACGAACAAGGTCGACAGCAAGGCTTCTTCCACGAGCGGACTGCTTAGCATATTCCTCATGGCGTTCACGTTGACGCTCGTGTCGTTCTCTTGCACAGGTCCCATCATCGGCTTCCTGCTCGTCGAGGTGAGCACGTCGGGCAGCATAGCAGGCCCTGCCGTGGGCATGGCTGGTTTCGCCATAGCCTTGGCTTTGCCGTTCACGCTGTTCGCCTTGTTCCCCACATGGCTGAAGCAAGCGCCCAAGTCGGGCGGCTGGATGAACACCATCAAGGTGGTATTGGGCTTCATCGAGCTGGCCTTCGCACTCAAGTTCTTCTCCGTGGCCGACCTTGCATACGGCTGGGGACTGCTCGACCGCGAGGTGTTCCTCTCGCTTTGGATAGTCATCTTCGGCCTGCTCGGCCTCTATCTCATAGGCAAACTCAAGTTCCGTAGCGACGGCGACGACAACCGTGCGATGCCCGTGCCGTGCATAATGCTGGGATTGTTGTCGCTGGCTTTCACCGTCTACATGATTCCCGGGCTGTGGGGTGCGCCCTGCAAGGCCGTCAGCGCCTTTGCTCCGCCCATGAACACGCAGGACTTCAACTTGTATCACAACGAGGTGAAGCCGCGCTTTACCGACTACGAGCAGGGCATGGCGGCGGCCAAGGCCGAAGGAAAGCCCGTGCTTGTCGACTTTACCGGCTTCGGCTGCGTCAACTGCCGTAAGATGGAGGCGGCTGTATGGACCGACCCGCAGGTGGCCGACAAGCTGACGAATGACTACGTGCTCATTTCCCTTTACGTTGACGACAAGCAGCCGCTGGCCGAGCCTATGGAAGTGACGGAGAACGGAAAGAAGCGCACGTTGCGCACCGTAGGCGACAAGTGGAGCTACCTGCAACGCAGCAAGTTCGGCGCTAACGCCCAGCCCTTCTACGTCATTCTCGACAACGAGGGCAAGCCCCTGGCCGGCTCTTACAGCTATGACGAGGACATTTCGCTGTACACCGAGTTCCTGAACAAGGGCTTGCAGAATTACGGCAAGTGACATATTGAACTAATGCCGACAACCTGTCGGTTTTCAAAAGGTGGCCTTTCGCATTGCGAAAGGCCACCTTTTGCGTTGTAATATGCCGCCTTTTGCAGGGCGAAAGGTGGCATATTGGAAAACCGTTGGCTGTCAACGGGTTACGGATGGGTTGTAAGTGGGCGTTTGTAAGGTGCTTTTTGTGGGGCTGATTGAGTCGCTAAAAGGACAGGACGGACGGTTGCCGTTTGACTTAAATCAATAAAACAGGGGTGTAAAACGAAAAGATGCTAACTTTTTGTTGTGATTTTTGATAAAATCATTACCTTTGCATCGTGTTTTTCATAGTATTAGATTTAAGGTTAACAATGGATGGGGGCTCAGCGGAGTCCTCTTTTTTTATGCTATAAAATTCCGCCTTTCTCCCTGACATATTCCATCAGCCGCTTGAACACGGGGTTCTTGCCGAGTGTCGCGGCGTTGCCCGTCATGACGGTTTGGCGGCGTGCGCGTGTCAGCGCGACGTTCAGTTTGCGGTCGATGGTGTGCCCGCCGTCGTCGAAGCAGCTGCCTGCGAGGAACTCAAGCTGCCATTCGTTCTGCACGGTGAACGAGTAAATGATGACGTCGCGCTGGCTGCCCTGGTAGCGTTCCACCGTGTCTATTGACACCGCTTCAAGCTCGGGCATGCCGAAACGCTCCGCTTCGCGGCGTATTACGGCTATTTGGTTGCGGTAAGGAACGATGACCCCGATGCTTTTCGCAGGGTCGAACGCCGCGCCGAGCATCAGTCTTACGCGCCTCATCACTTCCGCCACGATGGCCGCTTCGGCCGTGTTCACCTTGTCAGAAAGTTCCGGCCTGCGGCACATGGGCGACGGGATGAACACCATGCGGTGCGTGCGCAGCAGCGTGTCGAGGCGGTCGCCAAGGCCGATGTCGGCGTATGGCAGGGCGGTTTCTTGCTGATGGGGCAGGGGAACGGCCTCAAGCCGCTCGCTTTCGTAGAACTCGTGGCTGGGAAAGAAGGCCACGTCGGGGTGCATGCGGCCGTGGCGGCGCAGCACGCCGGTGAACTCCGTGCGCCCGGCCTTGCGCTCAAGGCGCAGCAGCCGCTCGAATAGCGAGTCGCGGCAGTCGGTAAGGCCGATGGCGCGCAGTGCTTCGCTTGTTACGGCCGACGACGTTTCGTCCTGCCTTACGACGGCAGGCAGCTGCTTGTGGTCGCCCGTAAGCACGAACTTCCGTATCCTGCATTCTTGCTGTCCGTCGCCGCCTGTGCGGTGGGCGGCAAGCAGTCCTACGATGTTCGGCTCCAATATTTGCGACGCTTCGTCGACGATTGCCAGCGTGAACGCCTTTATGTCGAATATGAACGGGCGCGACATGATGGTAGATGTAGTGCCGACGATGACGCGAGCGGCCCCGATTTGCGCCCTCACGCCGTCTAAGTGGGGACTACGGCGCACTGTTTCAGCCAGCAGGCGGTGCTTGAACGCCGGGTCGGCGCTGTACTCGCTGCCTATGCGGATGTAGTCTACGCCTGTGCTTTCGAGCATCGCGCACAGCTCGTCCACAGCCCTGTTGGTGTATGCAGTGAGCAGTATTGATGCGCTGTCGTCAGTCAGTTCTTCCTCGACCATGTAGCGAATGGCCATCGAAGTCTTGCCCGTTCCGGGCGGACCTACCAGCAGAAAGTAGTCCTCGGCTTGCTTTATGCGCAGCAGCACGTCGTCATACGCCTCGTTGTACGTTTTCGTCAGCCGCCGCGAAGCGTCCCTTCGGGGGGCGCGTTGGCCGAGAAGCAGGGCCTTGCGGCCGGCCGGAGCGGTGATTAGCTCGTGCAGTCCGCGCAGCGCTCCGCCCTGTGTGGCATCGCTTCCGGCGTGCTCCACGGCGTAGAGAGTATTGTCTCCGTCGCTCGAAACTTTAAGTATTTCAGGGTTCTTTTGCCCGTTTGCCAGGGCTATTGTCAGGCTTGCGGTGTGCAGTTCGGCGATGTTGCCCTTGTAAAGCAGGGCGTTGCGCACGTCGGGTTGCTGGCCGCGGCGGTACGGATAGAGGTAAACCATGTCGCCGCGGCGGAAGTTTGGCAGGAAACTCACGCCCTGGTCGGGCACGGAGAGCGTCAATATGTCGGGTGCGTCGCCGTCTCCGCCGCACCGTTTCGCCGTTATTGTAAGTCCGGTATATATGTTGCCGGTCTCCGTTTTCTCGCTTACCGGCATGTTCCAGAGGTCGGCCGTGCAGGCCGAAACACCCTCCTGCGAGCCCACTTTGCCAAGAAGCTGCTCGCGGTAGACGAACGTCGCCATTGCGCAAAAGTATTCCTTTTCGAGCGGCTGCATGCGTCTTAGCGGTTCGGTTACGGCCTCTATTTGCGGCAGTAGCCATGTGTGGTAGAACGAGTTGTCCATTCCGGCGGTGTTGACGGTAGCCGGAGTGAGGTAGGGCAGTACCTTCCCGAAGCCAAGGCTGGCTATGGTGAAGTCGGTTGCGGCAATCATGTTGCGCAGCTTTATGGCCTCGCGGAACAGCGCACGGTAGAAAGCTACGGCCACGAGGCCGCTTTCGGGCGCGTATTTGGAGTAGAGCAGGCGTATGTCGAGGCGGTCTTGGCCGAGCTGGAAGTTGTATCTTAGCACGCCGTAGTACAGCAACAGCTGCACGTAATGCGGCTCCAGCTGCATTGAGCCGTGGCCTCCCGGGCGGCCGGAGGCTATGTTCCGGTTCTTGCCTGCCTTCTGTTCGACGAGCAGTCGGAAGTCGTCTGTCATCAAATCGACGCGTCCTTGCAGGCCGAGACGCTCGCAGATGAACGACGGTTCGAGCACGGCGCGGCTTCGGTCGTGGTCGGCGAACATCACGTTGACGGCCTTGCGTATGTTGTCCGCCTGCCTTTCGGCCTCCGCCTTGAACTCTTTTGCATTGAAACCGGGGCACGAACAGTATTCAAGAGCCTTGTCGGCGAAGTTGCGGCGCAGCGTTTCTGCAAGACTGAAGCTGTCCTTTCCGTTCACAATGTCGTCGAGAACTGCGCCTGCGAGGTTGCCAAGCAGTATGGCTTGGCTGTTCGCACGCGGTTTCATTCGGTCGATAGTGTAGGTCAGGGGGTGGTGTCCGTAGTCCTTGAAGCAGGCCGCTATTGAGCTGATGTCGATGAGATAGTCAGGCTCAACGACGACGATGCCGGGCACGACGACGCTCTCCACGCCTTCCGGCGCGGTCTCTTTACCGTCCTTCAGACGGCTCATTTTGCAGTCCAAAAGGTTTAGCTGCATTCCCTCGCGCATCATCTTGCGCAGGTAAGCGAGGCTGTCGTCGGTGCAGTCTACGGCCAGCGTCTGTCCGTCAAGCCCCCTTTCGGCGGCCACATATATATATAAGGTGTCCCAACTCCTCACTATGCAGCGTATGTAGCGCACGTCAACGCCTTCCGTCCGGCTGTAAGCCTTGTCCTCGGGCGGCAGCGCTTGCAGCAGCTTTTGCGGCACGCCGTCGCTCGTTATGGCCGAAACCAGGCGGCAGAGGGCGTGCAGTCCGTGCATGAAGTCGGCCTGCTCTACGGCCTCTGTGCTGTTTGTGGCACGGCGCAGTGCCTGCAACGCTATCTTGTCGGGCACGCGCATGTTGTGCCTGCGGCACAGGAAGTCAACCTGCGAGAACAGGTTTCCGTATGCCTGACCCGTACCGCGAAGCCCCTCGTGGCAGGCAAGCACAAGCGTTTCGTGCGCCATCTTGTTGGCCGCCAGCGGCTCCGCGCCGTCAAGTACGGGGATGATTTCGAGGATTCGGGAGTATAAATAATTCATAATGTCTTATTTAATGAATAATGAAAAATGAATAATGAAAAATCCATTTGTGGCTTATTGGGTAATTATTTATGGTTGATAATTGTCCATCTGATTGTACATTATTCATTATTCATTTTTCATTAAACCACTGATAAATTATTCATTATTCATTTTTAATTGTTCATTAAACCACTGATAAATTATTCATTATTCATTTTTCATTGTTCATTTTTAATTTACCTACTGTCCTCCCAGCCGTCCGAAGAACTCTATTATTTCCTCCCACGTCTTGAAAGTGTCGTCGCCGAAGCGGATGCGCGTGCCGGCGAAGTCGGCCGCATGGCATTCGTCCGACGGCTCAATGATGTAGTCGCCGTACAGAAGGTCGTAGCGGTTGGTGAACACCATGTGCTGCCATGCAGGCACGTTGACCACGTCGTTGGCCCATGCGGTGACGTCGGCGATGTACGCCGGGTTGTCAGTAGGTGCCGGAGCTATTATATATAAGGTGTAATTGTCGAGCAGGAAGTTCACCGCCTTCATCGCGCTCGACTGCTGCCGCCCGTGCGCGTCGCGCAGGGTGTCGATGCCGATGTAGACGATTGGGCGCGTGCGTCCCTGCTGGCGGTCGTCAATCCAGCGTATTACGGGTATTACGGAGTGCAGCAGTATGCCGTCGTTCATGCGGTGTTCGCCGTGGAAGGAGATGGCGTTGCGGTAGTGGGAGGCGAACAAGTCGCGCGTGTGTACTACCGGGTCGGCGTCGCCGAAGAGGCCGAACACCCTCTGCTTCGCCTCCTCTTCCGTCACGCCGGTGAAGCATTGCGCCGTCATCTCCTTGTATTCCTCGACCAGCGGCTTGGTTACAAAGAACTCCGTCTGGCCGTCCTGCCTAGGATTCAGGAACGTGTTGCGCCCCAACATGCCGTGCTTCAGCATCGTCTCGCCCATCTGGAACGCCGGGTTTACCAGTATTCGGTCGTGTCCGTAAAGCATTTCGGCGTACATGCCGCCCATCGACGTGCCTATGATTAGGTCTGGTTGCTCCGTCTCGCACAGCCCTTTCAGCAGCTGCATGGCCTCTGCCGGGTGCAGCGGCAGGTCGGGGGCTACGACCGTCGCGCCGGGAAGCATCTCGCGTATTTTCGTCACCGTGCCCGAGCTGCCCGACGAGGCGAAGCCGTGTACGTAAAGGATTTTCTTGCCGTCCATCACGTCGGGGAACTGTATTTTGTAGTTTATTTCCATCGTAAAACCTCTTTTCCTGATGTTATGTGTATGCAAAATTACGCAAAAAATCCGTCATGCGGCACGCTTCCAGCCATTTTCCTTGGATTGTTCCGACACCGTTTTCCGCGCCTTTGGTGTCTTATTTTAGCTTGTTTTGTAACCGATTGAAAATCAGTTGCTTACGAAACGCCTTGCAAAAGGCCGTCTTTCGCGTTGTAAAAGATGGCCTTTTAGCTTGTAAAACGTGGCCTTTTGGAAGCTGAAAGGTGGCATATTGGAAACCCACCCCAACCCTCCCAAAGGGAGCTTGGATTGCCTATTGCTACTAACAGCAAACAAGGCTTCGGCGAGCGTCAAAGGTAATCATAATTATTCATTCTCAATCCTCCATTCTCAATTAAGTAAAATCATAATTCTCAACTCTACATTCTCCATTCTCAATTAAATCAACTCACAATTCTTAATCAAAAACAATGTTAAATATGGATAATAAACATATATTTGCATCCTTCCCGTTCTTGTGCATATAATAAAAATGTGTACCTTTGCACGCCGATTATTATCGGGGGAGCACTTAGAACCCCCTGGAACGGCGTGTTAATAGCCGCGCTTTTGGCCGAGCGCGACGGTTAGTGAATCGCCGTTCAAGAGAGAAAGAAAACGTTTTTTAGTAGTAATTTTTAATTTAGAAATGAACACTTTAAGTTACAAGACTATTTCCGCCAACAAGGAAACGGTTAATAAGGAGTGGGTCGTTATCGACGCTACAGACCAGGTCGTAGGCCGTCTTTGCTCTAAGGTTGCCAAGCTCCTGCGCGGAAAGTACAAGCCAAATTTCACCCCTCACGTAGACTGCGGTGACAACGTAATCCTCATCAACGCCGCAAAGGTCGTATTCTCCGGCAAGAAGGAGACCGACAAGGTGTACACACGCTACACGGGTTATCCCGGCGGACAGCGCTTCAACACGCCGGCAGAGCTGCGCAAGCGCCCCTATGGTGCTGACCGCATCATCCGCCACGCCGTAAAGGGCATGCTGCCCAAAGGTCCGCTCGGACGCAGCCTGATGGACAACCTCTACATCTTTGACGGTACGGAGCACAACATGCAGGCACAGAAGCCCAAGGCAATAGATATTAACCAGTACAAATAATCAAAGCGACAATGGAACAAATCAATGCAATAGGCCGTCGCAAGAGTGCTGTGGCACGTGTTTACCTGACTGAGGGCACCGGCAAAATAACCATAAACAAAAGAGACATTACAGAATATTTCCCCTCTGGCATACTCCAGTACGTTGTAAAGCAGCCCCTCCAGCTGCTCGACGTTGCCGAGAAGTATGACATCAAGGCCAATCTCGACGGCGGCGGCTTCACCGGCCAGAGCCAGGCTCTGCGCCTCGCAATAGCACGCGCCCTCGTGAAAATCAACGCCGAAGACAAGAAGAACTTGAAAGACCACGGCTTCCTCACACGCGACGCACGCGTCGTAGAGCGCAAGAAGCCGGGACGCCCCAAGGCACGCAAGCGCTTCCAGTTCAGCAAGCGTTAATGTTTGGCTCGACGCTTCCCTCCGTGGAAGCGCAAGCCTCGCGTTTAGCATCCAAACCCATAAGACCCGCCAGACGGGCTATAATCGGAACGCCGAAGCGGCCTGAACGCCGCCACGCGGCAGCCTGACCGACGGTTACTTACGGGCTGGTTCTAATAAAACTAAAAAGGAAAGTAAACAACAACAATTAAAAAACAACGACAATGTCAAGAACAAATTTTGATATGCTGCTCAAGGCCGGATGCCACTTCGGCCACCTCAAGCGCAAGTGGAATCCCGCAATGGCTCCCTACATCTTCATGGAGCGCAACGGCATTCACATCATCGACCTCAACAAGACGGTAGCAAAAATCGACGAGGCTGCCGACGCGTTGAAGCAAATAGCAAAGTCTGGAAAGAAGATTTTGTTCGTAGCTACTAAAAAACAAGCAAAGGAAATCGTTGCCGAGAAGGCTGCTTCGGTCAACATGCCTTACGTAATCGAGCGTTGGCCGGGCGGTATGCTCACCAACTTCCCCACCATCCGCAAGGCTGTGAAGAAGATGGCTACTATCGACAAGCTGATGAACGACGGCACATACTCGAACCTCTCAAAGCGTGAAATCCTGCAGATTACACGCCAGCGTGCAAAGCTCGAGAAGAACCTCGGCTCTATTGCAGACCTTACACGCCTGCCTTCAGCCCTCTTCGTGATTGACATCATGAAGGAAGCTATCGCAGTGAAAGAGGCCAAGAGGCTCGGTATTCCCGTATTCGCAATGGTTGACACCAACTCAAACCCACGCGACATCGACTTCGTAATACCTGCCAACGACGACGCAAAGGACAGCATCGAGGTAGTGCTCAACGCTTGCTGCGCCGCCATCGCTGAAGGACTTGAGGAGCGTAAAATCGAGAAGGCCGACGAGAAGGCTGCCAAGGAGCAGGCTGAGGCCGCTGCAATGGAGGACAAACCCAAGCGTGCACGCAAGGCTCGCAAGGACGCTCCGGCCGCAGAGGATGAAGCTCCCAAGGCTGAAGACGAGGCTCCCGTTGCAGAGGAAGCTGCTGAAGAGGCTCCTGCCGAGGCATGATTTCATTTTTGAATAACATTTAATAAAATCAGGAAATACGATTATGGCTGTATCAATAGCTGACATACAGAAAATCCGCAAGATGACCGGCGCCGGCCTTGCTGACTGCAAGAAGGCCCTTACCGAGAGCGACGGCGACTTCGACAAGGCAATAGAAATCATCCGCGAGAAGGGCCAGGCCATCGCCGCTAAACGCAGCGACCGCGAGACTTCAAACGGTTGTGTGCTGGTTAAGGCCGTTGACGGCTTCGCCGCAATGATTGCCTTGAAGTGTGAGACTGACTTCGTAGCCAACGGAGCTGACTTCATCGCCCTGACACAGAGCATCCTCGACGCAGCCGTTGAGGCAAAGGCCAAGACACTTGACGAGGTTAAGGCTCTGCCGCTCAACGGCAGCACAGTGCAGGACGAGGTCGTAGCGCGCTCTGGTATCACGGGCGAGAAGACCGAGCTTGACGGCTACCTCTACCTCGAGGGAGGTAATGTCTCGGTTTACGACCACATGAACAAGCACACGCTTTGCACGATGGTGCAGACCAACAAGCCGGCCGAGGAGCAGGCTCACAACATCGCAATGCAGGTGGCTGCAATGAATCCGGTGGCTCTCGACGAGGCAAGCGTACCCCAGGAGGTTAAGGACAGCGAGCTGAAGGTTGCCATCGAGAAGACCAAGGAAGAGCAAATCAACAAGGCCGTAGAGGCTGCCCTGAAGAAGGCCGGCTTCAATCTCTACATCGCAGAGAACGAAGAGCACATCAACGAAGGCATCATGAAGGGCAACATAACCGAAGCACAGGCTGAGGAAATACGCAAAATCAAGAAGGAGACGGCCGAGCAGAAGGCTGCCAACATGCCCGAGCAGATGGTACAGAACATCGCCAAGGGACGTATGGCCAAGTTCTTCAAGGACTCTTGCCTGCTCAACCAGGAGTACATCCAGGACGGCAAGATGAGCGTTGCAGACTATCTGCACGCTGCCGACAAGGAGCTTACCGTCGTTGCGTTCAAGCGTTTCACGCTGCGTGCGGAGTAATGCTTGCCGTAAAGGAACTGATTTTCCAAGTATAATCTGAGGGGCGTCGCGCATCAAGCGCAACGCCCCTTGTTGTATGCTTTGCGTTAAGGCGCGTTGCGAAAGGTGGTCTTTCGCCTTCTGAAAGGACGCCTTTTAGGTGTAAAAGACGGCCTTTTGCAGCGCAATATGCGGCCTTTTGCAAGACGGGTTGTAACTTGTTGTAGCACAGGGCGTTACGCTTTGCGTTGAAAAATGCGTTATATTTGTATTATGATGATGACGAAAAACATTGTTATTGCAGCCTTGGCGGCATGGGGTATGTGTGCATCCGCCCAGACGACAGGCTTCCGCAACGAAATAAGCGTGCCCGACAAGGTGTACATGCTTTCCGGTGTTGACAACACTCTGTTCATGGAACCCATCGTGAAGCGGTGGCGGCCATACGACGACATTGTGCGCTTCTCCGGCGATGCGGCCTATACCCGGCGCACGTCGAGGTATGTCACGGTGAGGCCGGAGGCCGGCACGGAGCGGCGAATGGTGGTGGATTTGGTCAACACCGACCGTTTCGACACGCTTATGACAGACACCGTGACCGTGCTCGTAGGGCGCAAATGCACGGGCGGAGGCGAGGTTACGGCGCAAATCCTGGGCGACAGCTACGTGCACGGGGCTTTCTTCCGCGACGCGTTGCTCGACAAGGGATATGTGCCCGGGCTGCGCCTTGTCGGCCTGCGCGGCGTGAAGGATGCCGACGGACAGTATGACGAGGGGCGCGGCGGATGGACCGTAGCCCGGTATTTCGAGGTCTCAAAGGGCGGCATCACGCCTTACAACGGCTTCATGCAGCCGCAGGACGGCCGCCGCTACTGGGGCGCTACGGCCTTTTGGAAAAACTGTTTCAGGGTTGAGAGCGGCCTTGTAGCCGGCTTCGATACGGTGTACAATTGCAGCCGCTTTGGCCGTTGCCTGTCAAAGTTCGACCCTGTTACGGGCTATCTTGCCGACCCCAGGCGCGGCGATATGATGTATGACAACGCCCGTGGATGCTACGTCGCCTATGACGGCCGCCGCTGGCGCGATGTTGATGTGGACGAGTACGCATGGCGTTTCGACTACGGCAAGTATCTGGAAATGTGGCAGTTGCACAAGCCCCGCTTCTTTTTCATGCTGCTGGGGCTTAACGATTTCCGCGACAGTCTTCATGCCTGTTTTGACGAATGGAACTGCCGCGTGGAGCAGATGGCGCGCTCTTACCACGAGGCAGTGCCCGAAGGACGCTTTGTCATACTGCTGCCGTGCTCTACGTGCGGCTCTCTTGACAACCAGCCGGGCGACTTCACCTTGCGCCAGAACGCCGCAATGTGGCGGTTGCGGCGCAATATCATAGCCACGTTCGACCGCCGCGAGGCCGAAGGCATATACATTGTCGACATGGGAGCGGCCATCGACGGCGAGAACGGTTACCGCCGCGGCCGTGACGGTTTGCAGACAGGCAATCCGCATCCTTACCCCAATTATCCGGCCATGGGCGTGCCGCTGGCCGCCTTCTTGCAGTATTACAGGTGACGAAAGGCTATATCCTGCAACCCAGTTGACAGTCAGGCTGTTACGGTGAAGGCTTGATGTATGGCGGTGGTGGTTGCCGATGGGCGTTATGCCTTGTGTATATGGTTGTGCCAGAATGCTTTGGCGTTATGTGTGTTTTTATATATATTTGCCGCAGCGCATTATTATTACAATGAAAAAAGATTCTTTATGAAGTTCAGGAAAGCATTTTTCATTATGGCAACAGCCTTGTTTCCGGTCATCGCTTCGGCGCAGACCGATTCCACGTTTTACATCAACGGCTCTATGGGGCGACTCGCCGCACGCCTGCAATTGCCGGAAATGAAGGCCGGTGAGAAGTGCCACATGGTGGTGGTTTGCCACGGGTTCACCAGCAGCATGGACGACCCTGTCGTGGCAACCGTTGCCTCACGGCTGTTGGAGACTGGTTTCGGGGTGCTGCGTTTCGACTTCAACGGCCACGGACGGAGTGAAGGCGACTTCACGGAAATGACCGTTCCCAACGAGATTGACGACGCCCTGGCCGTTGTCGCCTATGCGCGTGACCTGCCGCAGGCCGTTGACGTGTCGTTGGTAGGCCATTCGCAGGGCGGCGTGGTGGCGGCGATGACGGCCGGCCGACTCGGTTCGGGCGTAATAAAAAGCCTCGTGCTGATGGCTCCTGCCGCAGTGTTGAGGGACGATGCGCTGCGCGGCAACACCATGGGAGCTGCGTATGACCCGTGGCACGCGCCCGAATATGTCACCCTTCCGTCAGGGCACAAACTTGGAAGGGCGTACATCCAGACGGCCATCGACCTGCCCATATACGAGACGGCGGCGCGTTATTACGGCCCCGCGCTGGTAATTCACGGTATGGCCGACCGCGTAGTGCCTTATACTTACGGGCAGAGGTTCGGCCGCGAGATGCCTGATTGCGCCGTCCGGCTTATCCCCGGAGACGACCATGTGTTTTCCGCCAACAAGGCGTATGCCGCCTCGCTTGCGTCTGAATGGCTTGTAAAGACATTTGAGAAGTGATGTAAAAAAGCGTGGGCAACAACCTACGCTTTTCTGTTTCATAGTTTCAGAACCTGAAACCGTAGAACAGCCGGGCGCGCCATTTCAGGCTTTCAATCATCATCTTGCCGCTGTCGCCCTGTTGCCAAAGGTTTACCACGGCTGACATTCCCATAAAACTGTTCTTGAAATTGCGCACGGCGGCGAGCCTGCCTACGTTGATTAACGATGGGAAACGGTATGGTGTGCGTTGGCGCGTGCCGCCTACGGTCAGTTTGTTGCGCGAGAATACCACGACGTGGGGCATCGCCGAGATATGCAAAAGCCATTTCCGCTTTATTACGAAGTTATAGGCGTAGCCTCCGCCGACGGCCACGTTTATGGAGGATAGCCGTGTCGCGCCGATGCCGTGTATGGCGTTGGCTTCGGCGCTGATGCGTCCGGCGAAGGCCGAAAGCCCCAGCAGCCACGAGCCGCAGCTGCGTTTCTGCACCTGCGACTGGCTGAACGCCGCCGGGAACGAGAATCGGCGGTGGTTGAAGGCGTAGTAGGCGTTGGCCTGTAACATTTCCATCTCCACGCTGCCTTGGCCTATGTCGTATTTATCTTCGCCGTGTTCGGCTTCTCCGCTGAACGTATTTGCCGACGTGTATGCCAGGTCGAAGCCCATGCGGTTGCCGTAAGTGCTGAACGTCAGCTCGTTGTCCTTGTTGCGCCCGGCCAGTTTTGCCGGGTTGACGGAGTATCCGAGCGACACTCCGCGGTAGCTGACGGTCACGCCTGCGGTGCTTTTCATTTCGGCCTTGAGCGTCGATTTGAACGGCGAACCGCCCATTTCTCCATCCGTGTGGAGGTCTGTTCCCGATGCGTTGAAACGCAGTTTTACAGTCCATCTGCCGTCGGGCTTGCCGATGTAGGCCGTATCGTACCGCGCGAACCGCTTGCCGTTGCGCGCTTCTAAAAGGCTGTCCACGCGCGATAGCAGTGCGTTTTGCGCCTGCGCGGTTGCCATGCAGGCGCAAATCGAGATTACGGTCAGCGGCGTTTTTATGTGCATTGTCATTGCGGTTTTTACTTACGGCGGTGTCCGTATGCCGCCTTGCATATAGTGAAACGCGCCATTGCAGCGCTTTATTGTACCGTTTTGTATGCTTTTGCAGGCTTTGTTTTTTGCGGTGGGTCATGCTCTTTTCTCATAGTAAAATGATTGGCAAAAATTTCAAAGGCCGTCTTTCGCCTTCCAAAAGGCCATCAATCGCACGCTAAAAGGCCGTCTTTTACACGCTAAAAGACGGCCTTTTGCAAACGCATTGACAGTCAGGCGGTTACAGACGAGCCGTTACGCGCCGTGAATGCAGCCGCAGGCGGCGGTCTTGCAGGGCGAAAATAGTTGTGCAGGAACGCTTGCCGTTACGCGCGTTTTTTATAAATTTGCCGTGTGTAACGCAATCTTTCAATGTCATGATAAAGTTCAAGGACGTAACCGTCGACGACAAAGACCTAATACAGAGCTTCACGCTCTACGGCGAAAGGCAGAACTGCGACCTGTCGTTTGCCAACCTAATCAGCTGGCGTTTCCTGTACAACACGCAGTACGCTGTGGTTGACAACTACCTCGTGTTCCGCTTCTACACGGGCCGTCATCTGGCCTACATGATGCCCGTTCCGCGCCCCCGGCGGCAGGAGGACGGCTCGCTCAAGGTAGAGCCGTGTGACGAATGCTCGGTAAGTGTTATCCGCGCCATACGCGACGACTCCATAGCCATGGGGCATCCGTTCCTCATGCTCGGCGTGTGCAACTACATGCGCGACATCATCGAAAAGCATTTCCCTGACACGTTCGACATCAAGCCCGACCGCGATTACAGCGACTACGTCTACTTGCGCGACAAGCTCGTCAACCTGTCCGGCAAGAAGCTCCAGAGCAAGCGCAACCATATCAACAAGTTCAAGAGCCTCTATCCCGATTATGAATACCGCGAAATTACGCCCGAACTGATACCGCAGTGCCTCGAAGTGGAGCGGCAATGGCGTGCCGTGTCGAAGGATGACAACGGCGACGAGCCTGACGAAGAACTGTCGGAAGAGCTGCGTTCGATGACGCGCGCCTTCAACCGCTGGGACAAACTGGGGCTTACGGGCGGCGCAATATTCGTGGACGGACGCATGGTGGCGTTCACTTACGGGTGCCCGATTAACCAGACCACCTTTGACGTGTGCGTGGAGAAGGCCGACGTGGGCTACGAAGGGGCGTTCGCTGTCATCAATCAGGAGTTCGCCAAGCACATTCCCGAGCAGTATTACTACATCAACCGCGAGGAAGACATGGGCGACGAGGGGCTGCGACGGGCCAAACTCTCATATAAGCCTGACATACTTTTGGAGAAAAACGTCATCATGGAGAAGCATCCTTTGGCCGACTTCGAGGACCAGGGACGTATCCGTCAGGAGACAATGGAGCTGTGGCGCGACACCTTCGGAGACCCCGAAGAGTTCATACAGCTTTACTTCTCGCGCGTGTACAGGAGCGAGTACAACGTCTGTTGCCAGTTGGACGGGCGCGTGGTGGCCGCCCTTCAGACCCTGCCTTATCCCATGCTGTACCGCGGCAGGGAGGTTAACACCGCCTACATCAGCGGTGTAGCCGTGATGGAAAGCTACCGTGGGCAGGACATCGGCAACAACCTCATGCGCCAGGCGCACTTCCGCCTGTATTATAAGGATACGGTCTTCGCCTCACTCATACCGGCCGAGGCGTGGCTTTACGGATGGTACGGCAAGTGCGGATATGCCGAAGTCATCACGTGCAAGCCTGCACCGGCCGACCCTATGGCCGTTTCTTTCGCCGACTTCGACCGCATACAGCGCAGCAGGAACTGCGTTCTGCTGCACGATGAAGACGGCTACGGCGTAATCCGCGACGACATACGCCTTGCAGGAAAGGCGTACAGGCCGCAGGCGGAGGACATCCCGGCCATGCTTCGCGTCGTCAACGCGAAGAAGGCTTTGCGCCTTTACGTCGATACACACCCCGGCACAGACATGGTGCTCCGTGTAGAAGGGGATGCCGACATACCGATGAACAACGCATATTATGTGCTGAAAGACGGTACTGTGCGCCAGACCGACGAGCCTTGTCCGTCGGCAGTGAAACTCACAATCGACGCTCTCGCCCGTTTTATTTTCGACGGCGAAGGCGCGGAAATGAACCTTATGCTTAATTGAAAGGCCAAAATATTTCATGCCGCTGCATTCTGTTTCGTATTTGTAAAGTGTTGATTTATCCCATTATAATAATGTGTTCGTCCGTAGTTTTTCTTGCTTATTTGTGAACAGATGTTAAATTTCGATATTTTCTCAAAGAAAAGTTGCGAAAAGTTTGGAGTTTGCGTTGGAAGTGCGTACTTTTGCATCCGCTTTTCGGGGCTTGTCCCTGTTGAGCGCGTTCTT
>OGGJ01000035.1_pt1 | contig 137377 bp, 116 predicted proteins | sample 1571071 | NCBI WGS metagenome assembly OGGJ01 (sample SAMEA2581954, study PRJEB24529) | metagenome | biome: Human gut stool | place: China | collected 2011
ATGTTTTGGCGGATTTGCAATCCGCCGAAAAGTATTATAAGGATTTGCAATCCGCTCAAACCACACTGCCATGAGGTAAATGTATGGACATGTGCGGATTGCAAATCCGCTATTAGAAACCGCCGGATTACAAATCCGGCGGAACGAATGCTGTGTGTTTTGGCGGATTTGCAACCCGCCAAAACATATTACCGACAGCCTGGCTGAAGAACTTGAATGCCATCCGAACAAGCTGCTGACGACCCTCTTTCAGAACGCAACAAGAGCGCGCCATGCTACAATCAGGACACGACAGGGCGCATCGGAGACGCAAGGGCGTCCCGGCGAAGGCGCATAACTAATTGTAACACAAACAGATGCGAAATACTGCACGATATTGTCCTGTTTTTCGCCAAATTTAACCTTTTTAAGAGATTTACATACGATTTCCTTGAAATAATTTTGTAAAATTAATTCTTATACGTACCTTTACGGCGATTTCAATATAGGTATAGTTATAAAAAGAGATGTTTTCAAAATTGTAGAATTAAAACTTATTAGGAAATGAAGAAGTTTATTTTGATGCTTTCAGCAGTAGCCCTGACAGCTACAGTATCGGCACAGACCGTTGAAGAAAGCAAGACATTTGACAACGTTTACATCGGCGTAAACGGCGGATTTGCAACTAAGACTACCGGCCACGGATGGTTCAACAACCTCAACCCGAACCTCGGTGTACGCGTAGGACGCTATTTCACTCCCGTATTCGGTATGGCAATCGAGAGCAACCTGTATTTCTCAAACAAGCCGGGCGAGTCAATCGGCACGTTCGTGCGCACGATGAACACATCGTTGCTCGGAACAGTTAACTTCAGCAACTGGTTCGGCGGCTACAAGGGCGAGCCGAGGGTGTTCGAGGTTTACGGACTTTACGGCATCGGCTGGGGCCACGTGTTCGGCACACCGTCTAAGTACACGCACGACAACACGTTCACATCGAAGGCCGGCATCGACTTCGCCTTCAACCTGGGCAAGGCCAAGGCTTGGCAGTTCTACATCGAACCGGCCATGATTTGGACGCTCGCAGGCAACAACGCCATCGGCGACACCGAAGTACAGTACGACCTTGAGGACTCTGGCTTCCAGCTCAACGTGGGCTTCATCTACAAGTTCAAGAACTCTAACGGCACTCACAACTTCAAGATTGCAGAGCTTCGCGACCAGTCGGAGATTGACGCGCTCAACGCGAAAATCAACGACCTGCGCAGCGACCTCAACGGCAAGGACGGCCAGCTGGCTGCCAAGAACCGCCAGATAGCAGACCTGCAGAAGGCTCTCGACGAATGCAACAACAAGCCGGCACCCGTTTACGAGAAGCCCGCTACTGTAACCAACCTCCAGCCTACGGTGCTCTTCCGCCAGGGCAAGTCTGTAGTTGACGCCGCACAGTACGCTCCTATCGAACTCATCGCACAGTACATGAAGAACCATCCCGAGTCGAAGGTTGAAATCAAGGGATACGCTTCACCCGAGGGTTCGGCAGAACTGAACCAGAAACTGTCAGAGGCTCGTGCAGAGGCTGTAAAGAAAATCTTGGTCAACAAGTATAAGATTGCAGCTGACCGCCTCACCGCAAAGGGCTGCGGCGCTACCGACAAGCTGTTCGAGCAGGTAGAGTTCAACCGCGTTGCAACATTCAACGACAACACGAAATAATATTTGCAAAGCCTATATGAAAGAGGCGCGCCTGACATCAGGCGCGCCTTTTTCGTATAGATATGTGAACAAAGAAAAGTCGTTTGGGAACAAAACCGCAAAGCGGAGGTCAACCGCCGGCGGCGACAAAGCTCTCCGCCTCGGCGAGACTGCCGAGCTTCCCTACGTCAAGCAGACGGAGACCGGGCATGACGCAAGCCTTGATTACGGCTCCTGCACATACTTTCAAGTAGAAATCTATGATGCCGAATTTGTCGGGAAAAACGTCCATCAACGGGAACATGCGCGGCGAAAAGACGTGTATTCCGCTGAACGCCAGCATACGGCAAGCCGCCACGTCAAGGTCTTTATACGGACTTCTTACCTCGCCCGTCTCAACGTTCGTCCAGCCGACGAGGCGCATGCCGTCGTCAAAAAGAAGGTAACGCTTTGTCTTGCGCTCGCTTACGAGCAGCGTAGCGTCGTTGCCATCATGGCTCGCATACAGCCAACGCAGGTCAACGTTGCTCAATATGTCAACGTTGTGGATAAGTATCGGTGCATCAGGAGAAAACAGCTTACGGGCTTTCTTCAAGCCTCCGCCGGTGTCGAGGAGCATACTTGACTCGTCGCTTACGCTTATGTCAGCCCCGAAATTGCCGTTCTCATGCAGGTAATCGACCACCTGCGACGCGAAATGATGCACGTTGACGACAATCTTGTCAACGCCCGACGCTTTCAGTTTTTCAACCACATGCCCGATGAGCGGCCTGCCCCCTACCCTGACAAGAGCCTTCGGCATGGTGTCGGTAAGCGGCTTCAGACGCGTGCCCAGCCCTGCGGCAAATATCATTGCTTGCATCATGACTGCTTGTATTATTTTCGTTTGGCTTCCAATGTCGCGCTTATATTCTGCTCACGGTGGACGATGCGCACCTCGACACCAAACTTTTCATTGATGTGTTCGGCAAGATGCTGCGCCGCATACACGCTGCGGTGTTGTCCGCCTGTACATCCGAAACTGAACATAAGGCTTGTAAACCCACGCTGGATGTAACGGCGCACGTGCGCATCGGCCAGCTTGTAAACGCTGTCGAGGAATGCAAGGATTTCGCCGTCGTCCTCAAGGAAGCGGATGACAGGCTCGTCAAGGCCGGTCAATTTCTTGTAAGGCTCGTAGCGTCCGGGGTTGTGCGTGCTGCGGCAATCAAACACATAACCGCCCCCGTTGCCGCTCTCGTCTTCGGGAATGCCCTTGTGATAGGAGAAGCTGAACACCCGGACAACCAGCGGCCCCTTGTTGTCATACTTGGAAAATGTCGCCGGCCCGTCGGACGGATGCCCTACATACACCTTGCTGTCGGATGTCCTGAAACCGTCGGCGCGCGTCAACGCCGGCTCTTCCAGCCGTGCGAACTGCGGCAATTCGGTAAGCCTTTGCAGCACATCCATAAGGTATGGGTATGTAAAGACATTGAGTTTCAGCAGCTCACGCAGGTTCTGTATGGCGTGGGGGATGCTGTCAAGGAAATGCTTTTTACGCTCGAAATATCCACGGAAGCCGTATGCGCCAAGCACCTGGAGCGTGCGGAACAGCACGAACAGGCTCAACCGCTCTACAAAATGACGGACAGAAGGCACTTCGGTGTACATCTTCAACGAGTTGTAATACTCGTAGACAAGCTCACGCCTCAACTTGTTGGGATACTTGGCTGACGCCTGCCAGAGGAACGAAGCCAAGTCATAATAATACGGCCCTTTGCGTCCGCCCTGGTAATCGATGAAGTACGGACGGCCCTGGGCATCGAGCATGACGTTGCGAGCCTGGAAATCACGGTACATGAAGCTGTCCGACTTCTCCGCGACAAGGTCTTTCGCGAAGAGACGGAAGTTGGCCTCAAGCTTCAATTCGTGGAAATCAAGCTCGGCAGGCTTGAGAAAACAATACTTAAAATAGTTCAAGTCGAAGAGCACACTGTCTTCGTTGAACTCCGGCTGGGGATAACAATTAGTCCAGTCAAGACCGCGCGCGCCGCGGATTTGTATGTTCGGCAGCTCGCGGATGGTATTTACCAGCAACTGCTTCTCACGCTGGTTGTACCTGCCTCCTGACTCCCTTCCGCCACTGATTGCGCCAAACAGCGACACGCGGCCAAGGTCTTCCTGCAAGTATCTTAGTTCATCGTCAGACACGGCGATGATGCGCGGCACGGGCAGTTGCCGCTTCCTGAAATGCCCTGAAAGGTAAATGAAGGCGTGGTCCTCGTCGCGGCTCGTGCCTATGACACCTATGACCGAACCGCCGTCAGCCCCCATGATACGACAATAACGGCGGTTGCTGCCGGCGGCGTCAAGCTGCTCAACCCCCACAGGAGCCGAACCGCTCCACTGCTTATACAAATCCAAAAGCTTCTGCATAATCTAAAACAATATATCGTCGTCGTCACCGCCACGCTTCCTGCGCTCGTATTCGGCGAGCCAGCGGTCGAGCAGTATGAGCAGCAGCATTATTCCGAGCGACATCAGCCACGACTTTGTGATATAAAGCAACCCGGCCGACACTGCGATATACAGCACCCACTGCCACCACTTTATTTTGAAATCATTGACATCCATAATCTACAAATTACCACATACGTTAAAGAATGTATGTGAAAACATACTTGCAAAGGTAAACAAAAACAGGGACAATGTGAAAGAAAGCCTTTGATTTTTGATTTCGGAGCAAATAAAAAAATCGCATGTCGTCACGACAAGCGATTTTCAAAAAACAAACTACTTAAAAACTAATCTACTAAAACAAATCAAAAAAATATCTACTTTAGGATCTATTCTTTGCGTATATCAAACTTTTTACGTGTGCAAAATTAGGCACTTTATATGTAACCAACAAATTTTTCATGCTAAAAATAGCACCAAACAAGCTAAAAACAATTAAAAAGAGGGACACTTCCAACAAGCGCCCCTCTTTTTGTTATCTTAGGTTTGCAATTTTACATCATTCCGCCCATTCCCGGGTTGCCCATCGGCATGGCAGGCTTCTCCTCGGGCTTGTCAACAATCAGGCACTCCGTTGTCAAGAACATGCCTGCGATTGAAGCAGCGTTCTCAAGAGCTACACGGGCTACCTTTGCAGGGTCGATTACTCCGGCCTTGCGCATGTCCTCGTAAACGTCGGTGCGTGCGTTGTATCCGAAGTCGCCCTCACCTTCGCGAACCTTTTGCACTACGACTGCGCCCTCGCCTCCGGCGTTGGCTACAATCTGGCGGAGAGGCTCCTCGATGGCGCGCTCTACGATGTTGATACCGGTCTGCTCGTCGGCGTTGTCGCCCTTCAAGCCCTTCAAGTTGTCAAGTGCGCGGATGTATGTAGTGCCGCCGCCGGCAACCACACCTTCCTCTATTGCGGCACGCGTAGCGCAGAGAGCGTCGTCAACGCGGTCTTTCTTCTCCTTCATCTCGACTTCGCTGTTAGCACCTACATAGAGCACTGCAACGCCGCCTGAAATCTTGGCAAGACGCTCCTGAAGCTTCTCCTTGTCGTAAGAGCTTGTGGTGTTGGCTATTTCGTTCTTGATTTGAGCCACGCGGTCGGCGATGCACTGCTTGTCGCCTGCGCCGTTCACGATGGTAGTGTTATCCTTCGTTACGGTAACTTTGTCACATGTGCCGAGCATCTCGAGCGTAGCCTGCTCAAGCTTCAAGCCCTTCTCCTCGCTGATGACAACGCCGCCGGTGAGCACCGCGATGTCCTCGAGCATGGCCTTGCGGCGGTCGCCGAAGCCAGGAGCCTTGACTGCGCAAATCTTCAATCCGCCACGCAGACGGTTTACAACGAGCGTTGTAAGAGCCTCTGAGTCAACATCCTCTGCTATTACGAGCAGCGGGCGGCCGCTCTCTGCGGCAGGCTGGAGGATAGGCAGGAAGTCCTTGATGTTGCTGATTTTCTTGTCGTAAATCAGTATGTAAGGATTCTCCATGACGCATTCCATCTTGTCGGCGTCGGTAACGAAGTAGCCGCTCAAGTAGCCACGGTCGAACTGCATGCCCTCAACCACGTTGATATGCGTGTCGCGGCTCTTGCTCTCCTCGATGGTGATAACGCCGTCCTTGCTTACCTTGCGCATGGCGTCGGCGATGAGTTTGCCGATTTCGGGGTCGTTGTTGGCGCTGACAGTAGCCACCTGTTCGATTTTGTCATAGTTGTCGTCAACCTTCTCGGCGTGAGCCTTGATGTATTCAACTACGGCTGCAACGGCCTTGTCGATGCCGCGCTTCAAATCCATTGGGTTTGCGCCTGCGGTGACGTTCTTCAGTCCTACGTTGACTATGCTCTGTGCAAGGATGGTAGCGGTGGTTGTTCCGTCGCCGGCATCGTCGCCGGTCTTGCTTGCCACGCTCTTAACGAGCTGTGCGCCGGTGTTCTCGAAGTGGTCGGCCAGCTCTACTTCCTTTGCAACGGTTACACCGTCCTTGGTGATTTGCGGAGCGCCAAACTTCTTCTCGATGATTACGTTGCGGCCCTTCGGACCGAGTGTTACTTTCACTGCGTTAGCCAACTGGTCAACGCCCTTCTTCAGCAAATCGCGGGCGTCTACGTTATATTTGATTTCTTTAGCCATGATGTTTTAGTTTTTATTTTAGGAGTAAAGGAGGAAGGAGGGAAGGAGTAAGAAATAATGTATTTCCATTTAATTCCTTCATCTTCATTCCAAAACCATTCACCTTTACGTCGTTTTACCCTTTTACTTTTTTACCGTTTTACCTTTCACCTTTTTTATTTTTCAATCACTGCGAGCACGTCGCTCTGGCGCATCATCAGGTATTTCTCACCCTCGAACTCGAGTTCCGTGCCTGAATATTTGCCGTAAAGCACCTCGTCGCCGGCCTTGAGCACCATCTCTTCGTCCTTAGTGCCCTTGCCCGTGGCAACAACCTTGCCGTGGAGCGGCTTCTCCTTGGCCGTGTCAGGAATGATTATTCCACCGATTTTCTCCTCTGCCGGTGCCGGCTGAACCAGCACCCTGTCTGCTAATGGTTTGATGTTCATAGTTCTATGATTTTAATGTTATATACCTTAATACATTCGTCCGCGCTACCTGGCGCGTCCGCCAACATTATAGCGAAAAGCGTGCCAAAAGCCAAAATGTCACGTCTGACACAGGCAGACTGACAGAATTGGCAGACGGCACACGGCCAATGTCACTTTCATTTGTCAACCGCAGACGCGCAAAAGCATTGCTTTTTGACACTGAAAAAACTCCAACGAAAATGCGCGAAATAGAAAAACAGGATGCAAGAAACACGCTTTCAAGGCGCGGAAAAGCACCAATAATGATGCCGTTCGCCGTCGTTTCCACCGCAAAAGACCACCTTTTGCAATGCTTTCAGGCGGTTTCCGCACTACGTTTGGCCGCCAACGACAATGCAAAAGACCGTCTTTTGCAACGTAAAAAGCGGCCTTTTACAACAAGGCAAGCCGCAAAAAGCTGCACACAACCACATACACGGAACATAAGATAGTGGCATACAGGCACTTGCGCGTGCACACTTCTCCACGCGATATTTCCGCCCGAACAGTCTTGCTTTTCAAATATCGCACTCACGGAGCATCATCGGAAAGCAACATGTAAGCAAAAACCGCCATGACGACGACAATGCGGCAGAAATAAAGAAACCGCGAAATGTTTTCATTTTATCGGATGAAAATGTATAATTTTGCAACCGTTTTATACAACCACACATCATGACAAGTTTTCAGGAAACTACAGACACGCAGCAGAAAGAAGAAGGAAACGTACACGAAGCACTGAAAGACACGGCCATATTCCTGGCCGAATACGCCTCGACACTGATGGCCGTAGGGGCGCAGACATCGCGCATACAATACAACACGGTGCGCATGGCCCACTCGTTCGGCTACCACATCAACCTGCTAATCTTCCCAAAGACGCTAAGCATAACGCTGCTCGACACCAGCCACAACCGCTCGTACACGTACATAAAGAAGACGCCGGCCATGGCGCTGAACTTCAAGGCCAACATGAAGCTGTCTGCCCTGTCGTGGAAGGCGTTTGACAAGAAGCTGCCGCTGAAGGAACTTTGGCGCATGTTCAAGATGATTGTCAAGGAAAAGAAGGAAAGCCGGTGGACAGTGTTGCTGATGGCCTCGCTCGCCAACGCCTGCTTCTGCCGCCTGTTCGACGGCAACCTCACGTCGATGTGCATAGTGTTCGTAGCCACGCTCGTGGGCTTCTTCATCCGTCAGGAGCTTACCCGGCGCAAGCTGAACCACCTGGCCATATTCGTAATCTGCGCCTTCGTATCGACGATGGTCGGCGTTACAGACTACCTCTACTTCCACGGCGGTACGGAAGACATCACGCTCGGTACGTCGATGCTCTATCTCGTCCCCGGTGTTCCGCTAATCAACGGAGTGATGGACATCGTAGACGGCCACGCGCTCGACGGCATAGCGCGCCTTACCAACGCCTGCCTGCTAATCATCTGCATAGCCGTGGGCCTCTCGGCGACGGTCATCACGTTCGACATCGACCCGACGACGTTCACCAAGGTGGTGCGCCCCGACGTGGTGCAGGCGGCCATCGCCGACGGACTTTTCGCCGCCGTAGCCGGCGTAGGCTTCGCCATAATAAGCAATCCGCCGCGCAAGGCCCTGCTCATCTGCGCCCTGCTGGCCTGCGTAGGGCACGGCATACGCTACTTCCTGATGCACAACTCCACCATGCCGCTCGACCAAGTGACGGCCTCAACCGTAGCAGGCTTCGCCATAGGACTACTGGCCGTACCCTTCTCAATGCGCATACACTGCCCTGCGGAGTGCTTCGCCTTCCCGTCGCTGCTGCCCATGGTGCCTGGAATGTTCGCCTACAAGGCCGTGCGCGACCTTATAAACATAGTGCGACTGCCCGACGAATACACGATGGAATACGTCTCGCGCTTCTTCCACAACTCGTCGCTCACGGTGCTGGTAATGTTCGGCATGGTAGTAGGCTGCATCATCCCCATCTTTATTTTCCACCGCCAATCATTCTCGGTAACGAGAGGAGAACAGGCGAAAAATTAAAAATCAAGAGTTATGAGTTAAGAAATTCAGCAACAAGGCATGTTTTCTTAACCCTTAATTCTTAACTCTTAATTCCTTATATTCAGCCTGCGCCACAGCCAGCGCGGCATCAGCCGCCACGCAAAAACAAGCAGGCAGTAACGCCAGTCGATGACATGTACATGGCGGTGGGCGTAAACGGCACGCAGCATCTCACGCGCCACAGCCTCCTTCTGCATAAGCATTGGATAGCGGCCGCTGCCCGAAAGCAGGTCGGTATCGACAAAACCGGGGCGTATGTCAGTGAACCTTATGTGCAGGCGACGCATGTTCGACAATTGTTCAAGAGCCTGTATGTATGTGTTCTGAAAAGCCTTCGTCGCGCTGTAAGACGGCGCAACGCCAAGCCCCTTAGTACCTGCGATGGAGGAAATGACGGCAATGTCGCCGCCAAGGTTGGACGCCATGTAGTTGAACATGGTGCCGACCATTGCTGTAAACCCCTTCACGTTGACATCGACCGTAGAAAGCTCTACGCCTGCTGCAAGTTCCGGGTTCTGCTTTCCAATGCCCGAACAGTACACAAAAAGATTTACTCCGCCAAGCCTTTTGACCAACTCCAGCAGCCGCTCCGGCGCATCCGCCGCCGTAACGTCAATCCGCATGGCTTCCACCACGCCGGGATACGCCGACTTAATCTCCACCAACCTGTCCTCACGCCTTGCCGCAACGCCCACATACCAGCCGTCGGCAAGCAGCAGTTTGGCCACCTCGCGCCCTATGCCCGAGGATGCGCCGATTACTATTGCACGTTTCATACGTGCGAAGTTAGCAATATTTGACGATATGTTAAAACTTTGCCAGTTTTTTCAAGCAAAATAAAATAAAATGAGTATCTTTGTGGCTGATTAGCATTTTGATAACAATTTCATGACAAAATAACAAATACAACGTATGAAAGACTTTTTCAAATACATGTCAGCCACGGTCGTAGGACTGATTGTATTCACACTCATTACAGGCATCATCGGAGCAATGTGCATAGTAGGCATGATTGCTTCGGGCAGCTCGGCAAAGGACGTGAGCGACAACACCGTCATGGTAATCAACCTCTCCGGAATGCTCAACGAGCGTTCTGAAAGCACATTCATGGATGAAATAGGCGGCAACACGGTAGGCACGATAGGACTTGACGACGTGCTCGCTGCCATCGACAAGGCCAAAAGCAACGACAAAATCAAGGGCATATACATCGAAGCCGGCATGCTGTCGGCCGACTCTTACGCCTCGCTCGCGGCTATGCGCAACGCACTGCTCGACTTCAAGAAGAGCGGCAAGTGGATTGTAGCATACGGAGACGTGTACGCACAGGGCGTATATTACGTGGCATCGGTGGCCGACAAGATATTCCTCAATCCCAGCGGACAGGTAGACTGGCACGGCATTGCATCGCAGCCAATCTTCCTCAAAGACGTCATGGCGAAGTTCGGAGTGAAGATGCAGCTTGCAAAAGTTGGCACGTACAAGAGCGCACCGGAAATGTTTACAGCCGACAAGATGAGCGACGCCAACCGCGAGCAGGTGACCGCATACGTAAACGGCCTGTGGGAGAACGTATGCAAAGGCATATCGGAAAGCCGTAAAATCAGCGTAGCACAGCTGAACGCTTACGCTGACAGCTTCGTTACGCTTAGCGACGCAAAGGATTTCGTGAAATACAAATTCGTAGACAAGCTGATTTACACAGACGGAATAAAGGCTGAAATCAACAAACTTTTGAAGAAAGAAGCCGACGACGACATCAACACGGTAAGCCTTGCAGACATGAAAGTGGTGAAAGGCAAAGAAAACAAAGGCGAGGAAATAGCCGTCTACTACGCATACGGCGACATTGTTGACAGCGAAACGGGCGGAATGATGTCGAGCGGGCACAGCATCGTGGGCAAAACAGTATGCCAAGACCTTGAAGACTTGATGGAAGACGACGACGTGAAGGCTGTCGTGCTGCGCATCAACTCCGGCGGAGGAAGCGCATACGCGTCAGAACAAATATGGCATTATGTGGAAATGCTTAAGAAGAAAAAGCCCGTAGTGGTGTCAATGGGAGGCATGGCCGCATCGGGAGGATACTACATAAGCAGCGGTGCAAACTGGATTGTGGCCGAGCCGACGACGCTCACGGGCAGCATAGGAATATTCGGAATGTTCCCCGACATGAGCGAACTGCTTACACAGAAGCTCGGAGTTAAGTTCGACGAGGTGAAGACCAACAGGCACAGTGCCTTCGGTACGCCTGCCCGTCCGTTCAACGAAGAAGAGATGAACTACCTTAATAAATATATAGACCGCGGCTACAACCTGTTCCGCCAGCGCGTAGCGCAAGGACGTAAGATGAAGGTCGAGAATGTCGAGAAAATAGCCCAAGGACGCGTATGGCTTGGACAGGACGCGTTGAAAATCAAGCTTGTCGACGAGCTTGGCGGCCTCGACAAGGCCATTGCCAAGGCGGCGCAACTGGCAAAACTCAAGGAATACCACACATCGGCATACCCGGGCAAGGTTGACTGGTTAGACCAGCTGCTCAACCAAACATCAGGCGGAAGCTACATAAAGGCCCAGATGCGCCAAAGCCTCGGCGAATACTACGAGCCGTTCATGCTGCTCAAGGACATGAACAACCAGTCGGCAATCCAAGCCCGTGTACCGTTCATGATGAACATCAAATAAAAGTGAACAACGAAAAATGAAAAGTGAAAAATCCATTTGTCACTTTTGGCAAGGTATTGGATTTTTCACTTTTCACTCTTCCCTTCTCACTCAAAACCCCAAAATATGGAAGGCGACTTTATCAAGATAAACGAATGGATGCTGCCACTTAGCTGGTTGTACGGCCTCGGCGTGAAAACGCGCAACCAGATGTTCGAACTCGGCATACTGAAAAGCCGCAGTTTCGACATCCCCGTCATATCGGTCGGCAACATAACAGTCGGCGGTTCAGGCAAGACTCCACACGTAGAATACTTGATAAGGCTGCTTAAAGACAAGGTAAAGGTGGCCGTGCTAAGCCGCGGATACAAGCGAAAGAGCAAAGGTTTCGTACTGGCTGGAACGGATACGGAGATGAAAGACATCGGCGACGAGCCGTTCCAGATGAAGACAAAGTTCCCAGACATACATGTAGCCGTAGACAAGAACCGCTGCCACGGCATCGACATGCTGACCAGCGGAGAGGAAAGCAACGACACGGACGTAATACTTCTTGACGACGCTTACCAGCACAGGTATGTCAAACCGGGAATAAACATACTGCTTGTTGACTACCACAGGCTCATCATTTACGACAAGCTGCTGCCTGCCGGACGGCTAAGGGAACCGCAGAGCGGCAAGGCACGGGCCGACATCGTAATCATAACGAAATGCCCGAAAGACCTGAAGCCAATGGACTTCCGCGTTATCATCAAGGCGATGGATTTATACCCATACCAGCAACTGTTTTTCACCACACTTGAATACGACAGCCTTCGCCCCATGTTCGGCGGCAAAGAACTGCCATTGGACAGCATCGGCCGGAACACGAATATTCTGCTTCTGACAGGTATTGCCTCGCCAAAACAGATGACATACGACCTGGAAGAACATTCGGGGAACATCACACCGCTGGCTTTTCCTGACCACCATCAGTTCACAAGCAAAGACATCGAGCTGATAAACACGACATTCAGCAAAATGCCTTCACCCAAAATAATCATCACTACGGAAAAAGACAACGCACGACTGACCGGCATGGAAGGACTGTCTGACGAAGTGCGGCAACATATTTACATGCTGCCCGTCAGGATAAAGTTCATGCTCGGACAGGAAGAAGAGTTCAACAATAAAATCATCGGCTATGTACAAAAAAATTCAAAAAACAGCATCCTGGCTAAAACAAAGGATGACAACAAGTCCCAAAACAGCGATAATACTCGGCACCGGACTGGGACAATTAGCTTCAGAAATAACTGACAGTTACGAATTTCCTTACGAAGAAATACCCAACTTCCCCGTTTCCACGGTTGAGGGACATGCCGGAAAACTAATATTCGGCAAGCTGGGCGGCGTAGACATCATGGCAATGGAAGGCCGTTTCCATTACTACGAGGGCTACAAGATGAAGCAAGTGACATTCCCCATACGCATAATGTACGAACTGGGCATTAAGACCCTCTTCGTAAGCAATGCTTCGGGAGGAATGAATCCCGACTTCAAAATAGGCGACCTGATGATTATCACCGACCACATCAACCTATTCCCGGAGCATCCGCTGCGCGGAAAGAACCTGCCTACAGGGCCGCGTTTCCCCGACATGCACGAGGCATACGACCACAAACTGATTGCCCAGGCCGACGCAATAGCCAAAGAGAAAGGCATACGCGTGGTGCATGGAGTGTACGTCGGAGTACAAGGTCCAACGTTTGAGACGCCAGCCGAATACAAGATGTACCACCGCCTCGGCGGCGACGCCGTGGGAATGAGCACCGTGCCCGAAGTAATCGTGGCCCACCATTGCGGCATAAAGACATTCGGAATAAGCATAATAACCGACCTCGGACTTGAAGACCAGCCCGTTGAAGTAAGCCACGAGGAAGTTCAAATCGCGGCAAACAAGGCGCAGCCCCTGATGACCGAGATTATGAGGGAAATGATTAGAAGGGCACAATAAAATAAAGGAGTAAGGAGAGAAGTAGTAAAGGAGTAAGTAGAAATGCGTTATGTACCCCGGCATATCTACTTACTCCTTCTCTCCTTACTCCTTTACTAAATCAACCAAACGACAAAATAAAATGACCGACATAGCAAAACTTGGAGAGTTCGGACTAATCCACCACCTTACCGACGGGCTTAAGCCTAAGAACGAAGCCACCCTGTACGGCGTAGGCGACGACTGCGCCGTGCTCCACTACCCCGGCACCGAAGTTCTTGTAACCACAGACATGCTCATGGAGGGCGTACACTTCGACCTTACCTACATAGACCTTGAGCATTTGGGCTACAAGGCCGCCATGGTGAACATCAGCGACATATTCGCCATGAACGGCACTCCGCGCCAACTGACTGTGAGCATCGCACTAAGCAAACGCTTCACCGTCGAGGACATGGAGAAATTTTACAACGGCCTGCGCATGGCCTGCGACAAGTGGGGAGTTGACATTGTAGGCGGCGACACTACATCGTCATACACGGGCATGGCCATCAGCATAACATGCATAGGCGAATGCCCGAAAGACGAAATTGTATACCGCAACGACGCCAGGGACACCGACCTCGTCTGCGTCTCCGGCGACCTCGGGGCGGCATATATGGGCCTGCAACTGCTTGAACGCGAGAAGAGCGTGTACTACCAGCAGGTAGACGAGGCACGCAAGAAGAACGACAAGCGCGCGCTGGAGCAGCTCGCCCACTTCCAGCCCGACTTTGCCGGCAAGGAATACCTGCTGCAACGCCAGCTGCAGCCCGAAGCCCGGGGCGACATCATCAGCCGCCTGCGCGAACTGAACATACGCCCTACGGCCATGATGGACATCAGCGACGGCCTAAGCAGCGAACTGATGCACATCTGCAAGCAGAGCGGATGCGGTTGCAGGATTTACGAAAAGAACATCCCCATCGACTATCAGACGGCGGTAATGGCCGAGGAAATGAACATGAACGTCACCACCTGCGCCCTCAACGGTGGCGAAGACTACGAGCTGCTATTCACCGTGCCCATAGGCGACCATGAAAAGATAGAGCAGCTTGAGGGTGTCAAGCTAATCGGACACATCACCAAGCCCGAACTGGGACTTATGCTCGTGACACGCGACAACAACGAGTTCGAGCTGAAAGCCCAAGGCTGGAATCCGCTGAAAGGCTGACAGCGGCACGCCTGCAAAACACAAATGCGCAAAGGCATGGACGGTAACTGCCGTCCATGCCTTTGTGCATTACATAACATATTGATTGCAAGCACATTATGAAAAGCCGTGTTTTGCAATGCAAAACACGGCTTTTCACAATCCAAAAGGCCGCCTTTCGGATTGCGAAAGGCGGCCTTTTATCTTTTAATCGGCGTCTTGACGACAAGCGGCCGGTCGCCAGCCGTCAACCGTTATCCTTCACAAGATGGTCTTTCATGTTGATGGCCTCAAGCAGCTTTATAGCGTCCACATACTGCGCTATGCCCTCAGCCACCTTCTTTGCGTCGCGCATGGCAAGCACGACGGTTGACGGACGGTTGACAACATCGCCCCCGGCAAACACGCCCTTGCGGCTTGTCATGCCGCATGGAGTGTCGCGCGTCAGCACATATCCGCTCTCGTCAACGTCTATGCCCTTGGTGGTTGACACGATACGGCTGGCCGGCACAGAGCCGATAGCCATCAACACCTTGTCCGCCTTCTCTGTGCGCCTTACGCCGTCATGCTCTATCACCACGCCACTAAGCGTACCGTCCATGTCGAGTATTTCAACAATGTTTGACTTCCAGTTGAACTTTACCCCTTCCTCTACGGCCTCGTCATACTCCGAGCGCAATGCACTCATGTCGTCAATGGTCTTGTGATATACGATTTCCACCGACCTCGCGCCCATGCGTATGGCCGTCCTGGCCGCATCCATGGCCGTATTGCCGCACCCGAGCACGAACACACGGTCGCCGTCATGTACAGGTACGTCCTCCCTCGCGATGCTCCCCTCGTTGTAAAGGCTGACCTTACGCAGGAAGTAAACGGCCTGGCGCACGCCACGCAGGTTGCGTCCGGGAATGTCGGGTTTGCGCGGCTTCACCGTACCCGTGCCCATGAAGATGGCGTCGAAGCCCTGCTCGAACAGCTGGTCAATGTTCAAGTCTGTACCGATTGTCGTGTTGCAGTGGAACACTACGCCCAGTTCCTCAATCTTCTTGATTTCACGGCGCACCACCTCTTTAGGCAACCTGTACTCCGGTATGCCGAACATCAGCACGCCGCCCGGCTCCGGCTCCATTTCAAATATTTCAATATTGAAGCCCTGGCGTGCCAAGTCGCCGGCTATGGTAAGCCCTGCCGGACCCGAACCGATGACCGCCACCTTGCCACGTGTTTTCTGCTTGAGCTTGTCGCGGATAAGCCCCATGTCGCCGTCGAAGTCGGCAACAAACCTCTCGAGCTTACCTACATGTATGCCCTGCCCTTTCTTGGCCAGCACACAATGCCCTTCACACTGCTTCTCATGCGGACACACACGGCCGCATACGGCAGGCAAGTTGCTCTTGTCGTTGATAATCCTCATCGCATTCCCCAAGTTGCCCATAGACAACTCATGTATCCAGTCAGGGATGTCATGGCTTATCGGGCATCCCTTTTGGCACTGCGGAACCTTGCAGTGCAGACACCTTTTGGCCTCGTTTATGGCCTCAAGCATGGTGTAGCCCTCGTTTACCTCCTGAAAAAGTTGTTTCTGTTCTTCCATATAAAGTCTCGTTTTGATTTGTTTTGTATGCAAAGATAATGCAAACTGAAGGAAATGCAAAATAAAAACGGCATGAACAAAACAAATTACATAAATAAAATGCAGCCTGAAACATTATGATTTTATGAAATTTTCGCACATTTTCTTGGTTGTAAATTATTTTTTCACTACTTTTGCCCTGTAGGAAAAAGCATTTAACAGCTTATGACATCAGCATTCGACCGAACATTTAAACTAGGCATTTTATTATCGGTAATAGATTGGTTGACTTTCAACGTCGTCTTTTTATTATCTTACCACCTGAAATGCTTTCCGTTCCTTGACTGGGGCGAGCACTTTACCACGTACCTGATAACAGCCAATGTGGCATACGCCATAGCCTTGCAGGCCATAACAATCAGCCTGCACCACAGGCAGGCACAACCGGCAAAGGTGCTTAGCAACACGTCGCGCACATCACTCACATTCATCATCCTCTACACGTCTTTCCTCGGGATGTTCACCCAGACAGAAGTGCCGGGTTTTGGGGCGTCGCTTTTTCTCGGGACGGTAATATTCGTCGCGACAAGCATAGAACGCCTATTCCTGCGCACATATATAAAGCGTTTGAGAAACAGCGGACGTGACACGGTAAAGGCCGTGATACTCGGAACAGGCGAAATGGCGCAGAAGGCGGCATACGTAATGGCCGACAACTGGAACGGATACCACCTTATGGGGTATTTCGCACGGCCTGACAGCCAACAACTGTACATAAAGCCTAACGGCGAAAAACTGGAACGGCTGGGCGACAAGAACGACATAATCGACTATATCGGGAAAAACCACATTGACGAAATATACATAAGCGAAGTGCCGTCGGGCGCAACGGGCTTCAAGCAGCTAATGCACCTGTGCGACAAGGAGATGATAAGGATGTACTACATGCCGTCCATCTTCTACGGAGAGTTCCGCAAAGCCAAGGTAAAAGAGTTCGGAGACATATACGTGCTGTCGCAATACAACGAGCCGTTGCTGGATGTACGCAACAGGATGAAGAAACGCGTATTCGACGTATTGGTGTCGTTGCTGTTCCTATGTACCTTGTTCCCGTTCATCCTTGTGGCAGTCTACATCATCTCCAAAATCACCATGCCCGGGCCGCTGTTCTTCAAGCAGAAACGCACCGGCTACGACGGGCGCGACTTCTACTGCTACAAGTTCCGCAGCATGAAGGTAAACAAAGACTCTGACACCGTACAGGCTGTGAAAAACGACCCACGCGTCACGAAATGGGGAGCGTTCATGCGGCATACGAACATCGACGAACTGCCGCAGTTCATCAACGTATTGAAAGGCGACATGAGCATCGTCGGCCCGCGTCCGCACATGCTGGCGCACACCGATTATTATTCAGAACTCATCTCCGACTACATGATACGCCACTACGTAAAGCCTGGCATTACGGGCTGGGCGCAGACCCACGGAGAACGTGGAGAAACGAAAACGGTGGACGACATGCGCCGACGCGTAGAGAAAGACATCTGGTACATCGAGCATTGGAACTTCTGGCTTGACATCCAGATAATAATGAAAACCGTATCAGACGCTATCAACGGCGACGACAAAGCGTACTGATTACCGGCAGACAAAGGAAGAGTTGACAAGCAGACAAGGGGATTTGCCCTGCTGCTTGTCAACTTTTTTGTTGCGTGAGCGACGGCAAATCCCCTTGTCTGCTTGTCAACCCATGACTTGTATGCTTTTTATATTTCCACAAACTCGGTGTTAGTGATGGTTATTTCAGGATTGTCCTTTATTACCTTGTCATTCTTTGTGAAATAGAACGTCGAACTGTCGATTGTAACGTCGTGTACACACTCCATGCCAGGAAGTCCCGTTACGGCTACGGCAGTCTTCACGTTGCGGCATACTACATTGGAGATGTGTATGTCACTGAACTCGGGAACGAAAGGCGCATCTTTCGGAACAACGGTCTTGCCGCCTTCATCGCCTTCCTTGACGCTGTACTTCTTGTCCATGTAAGTACACTCGAAGACTATCGCCTCGTCCTTGATGTCAGTCATGTAGATGTCGCTTATGTAAATGCCCTCGGTCTTTCCGCCACGGCCGATGCCGCTCTTGAAGCGCAGTCCGGTGTCAGTGCCGCTGAAGCGGTTGTTGCGCACTACGATGTTCTTCATTCCTCCAGAATATTCAGAACCAATTACAAAGCCTCCGTGGGCGTGGAACACGGCGTTGTTCTCGATGAGAATGTTCTCGCACGGACCATACTTCACGCCCGACTCGCCAGCGCCGCCCTTCATGCAGATGCCGTCGTCGCCTGCATCTATTGTGTTGTTCACGATGAGCACGTTTCTGCACGAGCTTATGTCGAGCGCGTCACCGTTCTGCGCGTTCCACGGACAACGGATTGTAACGCCGTCGACGATTACGTTGGTGCAGCGCGTCGGTATGAGGTGGAACTTCGGCGAGTTCTGTATTGTCACGCCCTCTACGAGCACGTTCTCGCAGTCGGTAATGCGGATGAGGTGCGTGCGCATCTTCTCCTGCTTCTCCGGCGTGTCGGCTATGTTGGCGTAGCCCTTCAGGTTGAACGGGAACCACAGCTTGCCGTCCTCCACAACGGTGCCGCCCATTGCGAGAAACTCCTTCCACTCGGTGTCGCTCACCTTCGAGCGCTTCACCGGACGCCAGTACGCACCGTTGCCGTCAATCACGCCCTCGCCCGTAATGCTCACGTTCTTGCGCTTGCTTGCGCTTATCATCGGCGTACACTTGGAATCCCTTTTTCCGTCCTTCTCTTTTACGAAAAGACTCTTGTCGGGCGAAGCCATGAGCACGGCATTCTTCTCAAGGTGCAAGTCGATGTTGTCTTTCAGCGAAATCAGCCCCGACATCCATATCCCGGCCGGCACCACGAGGCGGCCGCCGCCCTGCTTTTCAAGCGCGCTTATGGCCTTGCGGAACGCCTCCGTGTTGAGCGTCCGGCCGTCGCCAACGCCGCCGAAGTCCTTTATGTTGACCGTATTGGCCGGGATTGACGGGGCTGACACTACCGGCATATACACCGGCAAGTTGCTGTAATACGTCCCATAGTCTTTCGCACACGCCATGCCTACTGACAGCATGGCAGCAAACAATGTCAAAACAATTTTTCTCATGTTCTTTTGATTAGTTTATAAGTTATATTGGTACACCCTGCAAATTTAATGCAACTTTAAGACATTACCAAGCATTAAACGTTTTTTAAGTGACAGCCTGCCAAACCGCCGAAATTCATTGAAAATGCAAATGACGGCCTTTTAGAATGCAAAAGGCCGTCATTTGCACGCTAAAAGGCCACATTTCGCATTGTAAAATGCGGTCTTTTACAACATGCTGAACATCAGGCAATTACGCAGTCCGTCCAAACCATCTCCACCCTACATCGTACTTTAAGAACAAAAAACATTGAAAATATTTCGAAAAACATTTGGCCGTTTGAAATATAATGCCTACCTTTGCACTCGCATTTGAGAAATACGGATGCGCAACGCGCTTGTAGCTCAGTTGGTAGAGCATCTGACTCTTAATCAGAGGGTCCAGGGTTCGAGCCCCTGCAGGCGTACAAAAAAAGGAGAAAGACGATTGTCTTTCCCCTTTTTTTCATTTCCACTTCCGCGTAACTTATTGTCTTTTTGGAAAACAAGGTCAAGCGCTTTGTTTTATTAAATAGTCCGATAAATTCCGCCGTCAATTCGATTTACCACAAAATGGACTAATAAAAAAAGCAACATGGACCATCCACATTTGTATAAACGTTGCAAAAAAACAAATGCTTCAAGTCCATGTTGCATGGTTGATAAAATCATATCCCATTATATACGCATGCCACTTGGTCGGCTATTTTTTCCCAGTCGTATTTACTCATATCGTAATCAAGCCGCATTAATGGTTGTTCCATCACGCCTTTCAGTTTCGATGCAAGGGCGTCAACGTCGCCTACCGGGAAATAATCGTCGCGGTCAAGGCCGACTTCGAGGTTCGCAGGAATGTCGCTGACAATTACCTTCACGCCGTAGCTCATGGCCTCGAGCAGGGCGATGGGCAGCCCCTCGTGGCTCGACGGAAGGCAGTAGCAGCGGCAGTTCGTCAGCAGCGAGTGCAGCTTGCGCCCCTTGATGAAGCCAGTCAGCACCACTCCGTTACGCCGTGCCATATCCTTCAGGCTGCGTGAATAGTCGTCCTCAAAGTCCGTGTCGCCGGCAAGCACGAGCTTGATGCCGTCACCCGTATTTTTACTTTTTAATTGTTCATTTTTAATTTGAGCGTAAGCGGAAACAAGGTGGTGCAGGTTCTTCTCCGGCACAAAGCGGCACATACCCAGTATGTACTTGCCCTTCTCTATGCCAAGTTCCTCAAAATATTCGGGATAATCGCAAACCTCGGGCTGCGACACGCCGTTATATATAAGGTGTACGCGCTTCGTCCTTCCATACTTGCGCCTTATAAGGTTGCGGATGACATCGGAAATCACAATCACATCGTCGGCGAACATGCAGCCGAACCGCTCGCCGAGCTTCAGCACGGCCTTGGCCGCCCTGCCCCACTTGTCGCGGTCATAGTCGGGCCCGTGGTGGGTGAATACCACCCTCATGCCCAGCAGCTTGGCGTATGGAACGAGCAGCGCCGGCCCTATCGCATGGACATGCAGCACGTCAGCCCCAAGCCTCTTGGCCTCGTTCACCGCCCTGAACGTATGGATTATGGCCTCGAACGACTTTTTCTTCGGGCTTTCGATATCAACCAGTTTCACACCACGCCACTCCCTCAACCCATCGTCGACGTAGCTCTTGCGCCTGATTACGGTAACGTCGAAACCGCGCCTTGCCATCCTCGGGAACAGCTCCTCGCAGTGTGTCTCGACTCCGCCCATGACATTGGGTATGCCACGGGTGCCGGTTACAACTATTTTCATAAAATTTCCTGGTTAAAGAATAATTGGTTATTTTTGCACCTGCCCAACGCCCATGCAAAAATGAAAAAGCTAACAAATATCAAAGAAACGCTGCAATATGCAGGCGTCATAGCCATCTCCTGCCTGTCCGCGCTGTGGCTGCTCGTTACAAGAAAAAACAGCAGGCACTCATAATCCGAACAGCAATCTTGTTATACGGTACTTTTTGATTATGTAATATAGCAAGACAGGCATTACTACACCGCAGCCGACAACAATAATAGCCTCAGGTACGAAAACATACCACAAGCCGGTATCAAACAGCAGCTTTCTGAACACAGCCTTGGCAAAACCTTCAAACGTCGTGTGGAACAAGTAAATGATATAAGACGACGACGCGACAACCATCAGCCAACTGCCCCGCACATCTTTGCAATACCTGCATATAAGTTTTGAAAACTCAACAACAAAGAATATCCCTGCATATGGCAAAACCGCGCTTATTAGTGTATTTTTACCCCCATTTGCATAATATGCATATTGCACAGCCATGAACAGGCACAATACGGCAACGGCATTCCGCCATTTAACAGCGTTGACAAACCAATGCAACAATCTCTGCTCGTATGCCACCACTCCAAACATGAAGAACACAAGCATGTGTTTGCACGATGAAAGGCAAAACTCTTCAGGCAAAGACAGCGGAATGAAATGCAGCACGAAACATATAAAGAAAAACAACAGACGGCTTGTCTTGGTCTTGAACAAAGGAACAATGACGAACATCCACCACAACGCCCAGATGAACCAAAGGAAATAACCAGCTTCAGGAAGATAAAACATCCGCAGGAACGAAACTAACGTTACTGGATTGTCAACGCTCATACTTCCTTGTGTCAGAAGTTTTATCGTTATGATAATAACAGAAGTTGCAAGATAAGGCACCATAAGTCGTCTTATCTTTTTTATAAGGAACTCGCCATACCCCACGTCTCTTTTCGTCGCGATATACACATATCCGCTTGCAAACATGAACAGCGGCATGTGGAACGTGTAAATAATGTCGTGCAAAGCCACGTACCATTCAGGCGAATTGTCAGGGATGTAATGCCCTACAACAACAAGGATGATACAAATAGCCTTTGCTATGTCTATGAAAACAATCCGTTGCATTATATATAACATAAGTCACCTTTTCCTGCACAACTTGACTATCGGCTTGTCGATATAATGAATAACAGAAGAAAAGATTATCGTCAAGATTACCGTCAAAAGCACAAACAAGCCTGAAGATAGATGAGGGATGAAAGTCTTTAGCAACAACATCATAAAACCATGTGAAAGATACACTTCGTATGATATTTCACCAAGAAAGTTTATTGCCCTGTTTCCGAACGTCCGGTGTGACGATAGCGTAAAAAGGAATATGATTATAATCACCCCCAATGCTATCTTCAACAGGTATTCACCGTAAAAGAATATAGGTTTGAAACGTAAATAAGCAATGCCTAAAACCAAGCTAAACACTCCCCATAATAAGATTCTACCCGTTTTAGGTCTTACAAACTGTTTTATCTGCGGCATAAACAGGAACAAGAATACGCCCCAGACCAATCCCCATCTCTCATAACACCATCCGTCCGCATCAAAACAGAAATATGCGATAAGGCTCGAAACAGCCACACCAAATATCAACAATAGATTGAATGTTTTTTCTCCATAAAAGCGTCGACCTAAACTTACGATATAAAACCAAAGGCAATATTGCAATAGTACCAACACATAGCTGTTTATCGATACTAAACGCATTAGGTCAATTTTACCCCCCCCAACAGCAGTTGAGCACGATACGGAGAAAATAAACACGTTCAAAACGAATTGCGGCACAAGCAACGCGGACAACCTGTTACGCCAGAAATGCTTTATATAATTTGGATTCTTCTTCAATGAAAAGCTCATGCCATAGGCAGACATAAGAAAAAACAATGTAACACAAACATACGCAAAACTTCCTATACCGTCTTGCACCTTGTTTTGATATGCCAATGGGATATGCACAAGTATGACGATAATACAGCATGCGCCTTTTAACACTTTAGTAAAATCCTTATTCATAAAAGCGTCTTGGTTTTTAACGCTTTTATTTCCCCATAGCACGCAAAAAGCCAGTGCTATGGGGACTAATAAAGTCAGAATATAATCCATCATGCCTTATGTTAGAAATTTTCCCTCAAATCTCCCTGACATGGGTCTTGCCCCACATCGCACCATTTCGGCTCTATGCACGCAGGTTTGCCCTGCATGGAGCGCAGCTTGTTCTTTAGCGCCCACTTCGCCGGATACTTGATGTACTTGTGCATAACAGGGCTGGCCGTGCCCACCATCCAGCAGTTCTTCGGGCACTTGCGCACCATTTGGCGCACCTTCTGCGCCTGTTCGCTCTCCCATATTTCCATGAACGGCGCGTCGTGTATGTTGCCCATGCTCTCCTTCCAGTATTTCTCCTCCAGTCCGTTGCAAGGCATCACCTCGCCCCAGGGGTCGATAAAGAAGTTCACCATGCCCGCCTCGCAGGGCAGCATGCGGCGTCCGCCCTCGATGTAGTTAATCAGTCCCATGTTGAACCATGCGCGGAACCAGCTCTTCGGGTGCTTCTCCTTCAGCTGCCACTCTATGAGCTGGCGGAAGTTGCCCGTCACCTCGTCCTTGTTCGTGATTACGTTGTCGCCCTTGTGGAAGTAGTACGAGTTGTGGAAAGCCGCCGTGGCGAACTCCATGCCCAATGACAGGGACAGCTGGTAGAGCGAGAGCATGTCCTTCGAGTTGTGGTTGCTGACGGTGCAGCCGAAGCCGATGTCCTTCAGCCCCATGTGCTTCAGGGTGAGCAGCGTGCGCAAGCCCTTGTCGAAGCCTCCGGCGTGGCCGCGCAGCTCGTCGTTCTTCTGGCTTAGACCTTCTATAGAAATACGTATTCCGATGTTTGGGAACTTCTTTGCCAAGGCCACCACCCTGTCCTCAAACCATCCCGAGGTTGAGATTACTATGCGCGGAGTGTGGCGGTAACATTCCTCCACAATCTCTTCAAGGTCCTCACGGATGAACGGCTCGCCGCCGGTAAGGTTGATAAACTTCAGCTGCGGCAGCGTCTTCAAGTCTGCCGCCTTGATTTCCTCCTGTCTGTTGGTGGGGTTCTTCCAGATGTTGCACATCTGGCAACGCATCGGGCAGCGATACGTCAGGATTATACTTGCGTCTGTAGGACGCGGAACTGAAAGTCGCTGTAAAGCAATGTTCTTGTTTGCCATTTCTTATTTTATAATTAAACTTTTATTCTTCATTATACAGGGCATACTTTGCCGTTTAAAGCCCAATGAGCCAAAGTACAATAAACAAGGGATTAATGCTTATTTTGTAAAAGGCCGTCGATTGCGTTGCGAAACATGGCCTTTTACACTGCAAAACACGGCATATTGCAACGTAAAAGATGGTCTTTTGCTGAGTGGCCGTCATAAAGGAAACAACTCAACCACGTGCAAAGGCTGTAGGATTATAAAAAGATTGTCCAGTTTTACCGTCACAATGTTACAACCGCCAATAACGCGCTGGCGGACAACAAGTTACAGCGTGACAACAAACATCATCCATCTTCACGCACTGCCGCATAGGGATGCTTCAATACGCAGGTTGTGACATCAAACTAAATTCACCGTCACAGCGCAACGAGTTGGCATCCAGCAATTTGCGTACTGTTGTGACAGTGTGACATCATTTACGCGCAAAGCCGTACACATTCATTATCGCGTCATAATAAGCGTCGGCGTTGTAACGCTCCATGGCGTTGCGCGCCACGCCTTCATAATCGAACTCGGCGTTGTACATCCGCCCTATCTTGTCCTCCAGGTCGCCGGCGTTTCCACTCTCGAACGTCATGCCTGTAACGCCCTCGTCAATCAGTTCGGGTATTCCACCGATGCGCGCACCGAGCACGGGCGTGCCCAGGCACTCGGCCTCGATAACGGACAAAGGGTTGTTCTCGTACCATTCCGACGGAATGACGGTGAACCGCGCCCGGCCGACCAGCTCCTTTATGTCGTCCCACTGCCTGAAACCAAGGAACTCGATGTTTCCCTTTAATTCTTCACTCTTCGTTTTTAACTCTTCACTTAGCGGCCCTCCACCAATCACTTTCAGCTTGTAGGGCAACCTCGCCGCAGCCTCAATGAGCGTAGCCACGCCCTTCTCATGGCTTAGGCGGCCTACGTAGCAGTAATAATCGTCCTTCGTGTAGTCGTCCCTGCGGCATTTCTCCACGTCGATGAAGTTGCACATCACCTTCAGTTTGTCCTTACTGAAGCCGCCCCCGGCCATCTTTTCCGCCATGAAACGGCTCGGACAGACGAACACGTCGGTGCAAGCCTCAAGCCTCTCGCGGCTCCACTTCACCGCTTCCTTGTAGCCAACCCACGACGCCAGGCGCGACCCCTTCATGCAGCGGTAGGCCATGCACGGCCTCTTGTCGCCGCTGAAACACAGCTCGCACACGTCCTTGCCGCTGCGCAGGCAGTCGTATCTCGGGCACAACAGCTTGTAGTCATGCAGCGTCCACACCACACGCACGCCCCTTCGGTGCGCGAGTTCGGCAATGACCGGCGACAGCTGCGTGTGTATATTGTTCAAGTGTACCACGTCGGGCTTGAACTCATCCATCAGTTTACCGAACTTAGCCCTGACCTCTCTCGACCCGAACGGCCTCGTCAGCGCCATCAGCCTGCCCATCTCCTGCGGAAAATACTTCCGCCACGGCGTATCAATGTTCTCCGGGTAGTCCATCCCGAACACCGCCACCTCGTGCCCTTTTGCCTTCAGCAGCTGCTCAAGGTTGAGCATATAAATACAGTCACCGCCCCGGCGGTAATAGAATTTGTTGGAAAGAAGAATCTTCATTGGTCTAAGATATTTCGGAAAAACATTGAATAATGTATTATTAATTTATCAAATTTTACACCTAAATTCATTGAGAAAGTTCTTATTCCGCATGTAAACGGATGCTTATGACAATAAAAACAAATAATAAACTCATTTATATTTATAATATCTTACACCGCCACAATGCAAGATTTCCGCCTTTATCTTTTTCCATAAAATCTTCATGTACAATCTTCTTTTCCGCCTCTTAGGGTCTAATTGTTTGACATCCTCTGATGTTATCATAATATACTTGGCAAAGGTGTCATTGTACACAAGGAAATGATTGAACTCATTTGTATCAATACAAACAGACATCTTCCGCTTTTGAAAATGAACATATGATATTTCCGTCTTAAAAAAACTATTATCCTTAAGCTTTAATGACAATAAGAACAATTTACCATCATTGTACTCGAAAATGTTATGGGCTGCAATATCAAACATTTCTTTTTCATAAAGTGGTACACGATAATCGTCGTGACGATAATCAATATCAAAAAAAGTGAAATTATCAAATGTCATTATTTCGCTCTCTTCACAATACCGGCCGAAAGCCTTTTCTTCATCAAAACAATAAGCAAAATCGGAAGTAAAAGCATCTTTATAAGTAACTAAATGCGTACTTTCATAGCGATAAGCTTTTAGCATCGTCTCATTATTACGCAAGATGCAACAATGGCCACGGGCACCTATTTTATCATACCTATTAAGAACTTCCTCTGTAAAAAACTTTCTTAAATCGCCCCAAATCAAATCAGTATCACAATATCCCCAAAAATCGAAATCTTTAATATACTCATAAAATATTTCTCCATAAGCAGGTCTAAAATCACAGAGCTTATATGGCTTTTCCAAAGATATTGGGAAATCATAAAAAGATTGGACACGCTCTTTAACCTGTGCGAACGTCGTATATATGACGGTTACATTATTGGGATAATGATATTCATCCTTACAATCTGTGAGTATCACCCAATTGATTGTCGGATTATGCGCACAACTATTCAACCAGATTCCGAAATAATTGTTGAAATGTCCAAAATACGGGACTATAAAAACTATACTTTTCATAAATACAGTTCAAGAATGAGAAAATTACAAGTTTACTAATGCTTTATCTTTTTCACTATCTTGTTGATTAACTCCATATTTGCTGATGAAAATTTACGTGCAAAAAGACAATCGTTTTCCGAACTCATCAATTCATCATAATCATAATCATCCGCCCATGTGTATGGCTTGCCACGCTTCCAGTCAATATACCTTAAACTCGAATGATATTCATTTTGAAAGTCATAAATATTCTTGCGGAATGGCGAGTTCCACAAAATTGTTTGCAAAAATATTTCATCTGGGCAGAACGTATGATTAAACAGGCGCAATACTTCGTATTTCTTTTCTACAAGGTATCGGCAGAAATCATCCGTTATGCTGACCCAGTTACACCCTTTCTTAAGTTTGTATGGATAATTCCTTCTTATGCCCAATATCCGCTGCAAGATTATACTTGACTTTTGTATCAGGCGTACTAATATTTTCTCAAAAATGCTGGAGCATCTGAAATGCCTCTGTAGGACATAATAATATCTTGTTTTATCATCCACACCTTTTTTAGATGAAGACGTTTCTTGCTCGAAGCCGACAAACTCTTTGCCCTGCAACTTGTTACAAAACTCATGTATGTAGTCTTGAGACTTTATTGGCAAGTCTTGCCCTGAAAGCAAATGATAGTAAACATAAGGTCCTTTGCTCCGCGCCGTCTCAAACAACACATATTCAGTTTCCACCTGTTTTATACTGCCCCAGCGATTGTCACACTGCCGTGTAAAAAACAAACGACTTTTTGCTGTCTTGACCCCACTAAACGTTTTTATATCCGCACGTGCGTCAATGGTAATGAAAATATCATTACGCTCATCGTCAATAAGGCTTAGCAGCGTTTGCAACAGACAAGGCTCATTGTGCGCAATAATCAAGTATGCGTGTTTTGCACTATACAACATGACGCTATGTGTGAATATATTATTTTCGGAAATAAAAAGCTAAAGACTTTCCCCAAAGGAGGACATGAGCGAGCATCCTATTTATGGCATAGCTATTACTTAAAAGCAACAAACTATATGGTGTTTTATTTAATGGCCGTACTTTCCCTTCTTTCAAGGTATTGACTTTTGATTTTAATAATTTGAAGTTATATTTATCTCCGACAATACAATAATCAAATAATTTTCTTAAATAAACATCCAACTTCCTTCGCTGTATACAAACAGAAAAGTCCATCTTACCACGAAAAAAGCATTCCATAATCTCCAGTATTTTTAAGACCATATCTGTCTTTTCTGTAGAATATGACCTTGACAAAGAGGATTTATCACTAATATCTTGATAATACAAAACAGTCTCTTCGTTAAATATAGTTTTTGAATAATACGCAATTTCAACCAAAACGAGCATATCTTCCCCCATATCCAACCCTTCTATAAATGTTAAATCGTTTTCTGTAAACAAGCATCTTTTCATACATTTTCCCATAATGTAGTTGGAACAAGGTTGCATAAGATATTTTTAATAAATTGTCGGGGCGACTCATTGTAGGCATTAGGAATATTTTTTACCACAGACACATCATACCATGCTAAATTAAAACATACAATATCTGCATTAGATGTTTCAATATCTGCTGAAATGATTTTTACCGCATCCTTTGCAATGAAATCATCAGCGTCAACCCATAACAGATAATCGCCAGTCGCATTAGCTAAAAGCGTATTCCTTGCAGCCGCCACGCCACGGTTTCTGCCATGACTGATAATTTTCGTCTGCTCCCTACGATGCGGAAAATCGCTCAACACAGATTTTAGGACTTCAATACTTCTGTCAGGCGTGCAATCATCGACAAAGACAAATTCAAGATTGTCAAACGTCTGCCCAAAAAGGCTTTTTGCACAACGCCCTATATATTTCTCCGCCTTATAAACTGGTACCAAGATTGAGATGTTTACACTATTCATGATTTTCTTAACTTAATGTGTTCATAACTACATCATATTTCCTGAACTGGAACAACCTTATCACGCAAAAATAAACGCTTATCCATATTGCCATATCCAAAATGCCTGTGGCAAACTCCATAACGGCAAGTGACAGCAAATAGCAAAAACAAATGTTAAAAGGCAAATACTTCCTACCGTACCTAAATAATGTAATATACGTCACAATGTACGCCACAAATCCCAACAAGCCCCTCTCTGGCAGTATCTGCATAAAAGAAGACTCTGCCCCAAGTATCAAATCATTATTCCCTATTTCCCTCAAAACGGATATAGCCCCCATCCCGTTGCCCAGTAACGGGTTCATTGAAAACATAGCCAAAGCAACTTCAAATTGCTTTTGACGGCCAGCAACGGTACTTCCGCCAGCCTCAGCCGCTATTTCAGGATTAAACAATGTCATAAAATTTGCAACAATATTCGGAAAATAAATGAACACTATTACAAATACCGCCACAAGCGGAATGATGATTTTAGGCTGGAATACCTGGCTCACGCTATAGAAGGCAAATATCAAAATCACAATTCCAACAAGAGGCGTTTTAGAGTTGGAAGCCAACGCTCCTGCCAATAGGAGTAGAATTATTACATTTATCTTTGTTTTAGTAAGAAGTTGAATTTTATATTTTGATATTGCCATGAACAAGTATAGCAAAAATACACAAGCTGTTCCAAACGCGATATGTATTCCAAAAGTGGAATAAGCCCTCACCATGCCTAATCTTATTTCCAAGCCTTCACCAACCGAAGGAGGTACGTAAAAAAGACGTCCACGGGTAGCCTCGTCATGTGGAGAGTTGAAATAGACAAAATCCAGCCAAGGATTGTCTTTCATGATTGACTCAAAAAGGCCAAGGCACGTTATAATGATTGCAACGATGAAACCCATCTTTATGTATAAATGCACATCTTCTTTTGTATTAAGGCATTTGAAGAAAACAAAGATTATTCCAAAATTGGAAATAAAATATTTCAGAGTGGCAACAAGACCTGTACTCAATGGAACTATGGCAAACAAAGAAGACAACAGGAATGACACTAATGTTATCCAAAAAGCATTAGTAATAGGAAACCTATCCAGCCTAAGTCTTATCTTGCGCTTCTTTGTCCTATACCTGAAGAAATATATTAGGATTAAAGTCATGTCGACAGCTATCACAGCCGACAGACCTGGGGAATTGTAACGCACAGCCACTTGTGCGTTCAGCAGCATCCGCGCCATCATCCATACTAAAACAGTCTTCTTGAAGTTGTAAAACGCACATATTACAACAACAAGCCATATTGCAATAGCTAAAATTTGTATTAAATACATCCAACGAAATTTTAGAGCTTGTATTTAAGCTACATCCATGAACACAACCTATACCTTAAATTTTTATATAAACCTACGAGCAAAAACATTCATTAATTTTCCCCTAAAGAATTGCTTTTCACCTTTAGAACAGCCTAATAAATACATAATGAAAATATTACTTATTGTGCAAGCGACACAAACCATTATAAAATTGCCCCATTCTGTTCTAATATAACCATCAACAAAATATGGTATTACAGGTGTCAGAACAGAAACTATCAATACTGGATATATAACACCTTTAATATAATCGCTTAAATCCATTTTTATCATTGGAAGAACAATCCTCAATCTTGCATATTGTGTAAAAAGTTCGACAACAATGTGCACAACAAAAACCCATTCAGGTTCTATATCAAATAATTTAAGAAAGAGGTAAGCTATCGGCACTATCATCAACAGCAGCGAGCCTTCAACAAATTGGAATTTCTTTAGTTTTCCTGTCGCATGAACAGACATAATAATCGGATTTGCCAATGTATATAACAATCCAGGAACTAAAACTAACCTCAAAAAGTTTGCCGTATGTTCAGGAACATCTTTTAGCCATATTTTCAATACAAATTCTGCTTCAAACATTATTGGCATTGCGATGAACAGCAGGATGAAAAATGAGAACTTTGAACTTAGTTTCAGCAATTTGTGCATGTCCTCCAAATCTCCTTTTGCATAACTTTTTGTCAATTGAGGGTTTAATGCCATTTGGAAATTGCAACAAAACTGGCTGCAAGCATTTTGTACCTGGACGGCCAAGCCTCTTGCTGCATTAACGGAAGGCCCGAAAAACATGTTAAGCAATACATTCAAACCTTGAGTGTATCCAATAACAGCAAGGTTCCCATTCATTGTCCAACCTGCAAAAGAAAAAATTTCCTTAAATCTTTTCTTGTCATAACAAAGCTTTGTATGAGCTTCTTCAAAATGCTTATTAGAATAAAAACCATAGACAAACCTTACAACGACCTGCACAAGAAACAACAACAATGAATACAATATTAGTTTATCAAAATCAGAAACTGCAAGCATAAAAACTGCAAGTAGCTTCAATGTAGCTTCAACAATGGAAATGTATGCAAATGCAGACATTCTTTCATGACCTATAATCAAAGCATTGTATGGTACACTTATGATATTTATAATTGATGTCAATATTGAAAATTGAAAAACCCAAAATGCAGCAAATTGCCGGTCTACAGGTATCTGTAACTGGGTTCTCAAAAACCACAACCCTATCGTCTCGCCGATAACCAAGATAAAAACAGCCATGATAAAGTGTATGGATAAGATATTCCCAAAAGTACTTTTCAAATCTTCCATGTTTCCTGCACCTATGTCATAGGTTATAAAACGCGAGGAAGCTGCGGACAAAGAACTGTTCATAAATCCGAGCATCGCTATTATGCCTCCTACTACATCATAAATACCAAAATCTATGACACCAAGTTTCTGCAAGACAATTCTTGAAGTATAAAGATTTATAATTAACAGAAACAGCATCCTGACATACAGCAGCATGGTGTTCTTGGCTATGCGCTTGTTATTTGATGAAATGTCGGTCATATAAAAGGATGTGGGGAGATGACGGCTGCCGATGCCGGCCTTGCCGGATAAACGTTGCAAAACGGCGTGGCGGCAGGAATTGCCGTCATCGTAGGTTACTGTTCAAAACAAATGGAACAGGGGATATTATAGAAGGGGGCGAGAGACGTTATAGATGTGTACAAAGGAATGTTATAAAAAGAAACTGGAGCGTTACGGCAAGTGACGGAGTGTCATTGATGCAGCCATACCGTTCTCAGATACCTGCGCCAAACGGCCAGATGGTTGGTCGTGTTGATTTCCTTGCAGATGTTGACACAAGTATTGATGAGTTCGTCCGTTCCTTGTTCAATGTCAGAAGACGTTACAGCCATGACATTAAGCTTTTCATCTCCAACCTTGAAATCGGGGATGGCATTCACCTTTGAATCCTTGTCAGTCAACACTTTATATAATGTCGGGGCGTAGTTATGGAATGAGTCAATCAATTTATTCCGTTGCAACCCACCGCTCACTAATTTCTCGTTGGCATGGTCTCCTGTAAGAAAATACTCGCCGAGAAAGTCATTCCAGTTTGCGAAAAGAACATGGCTGCCGTACTGCCTCATTACCCCGATATGAGCGTAGTAGGATGTTGTCACCTCTGCACTTGCCTGTTTGCTTGGATAATAGACACGCTCTGCAATGTTGACTTTTCTGATGATTTCTGTGAAATTCTCCTGTTCATGCCTCGTTTCTCCTTTTTCGTCAAAATCATCATAACCTGACGTCGGAGTTAGAAATGGCCGGAGTATGAGTTTTGAATAAGCCTGCCTGACATAACCAGAGAAGTCGCGTTCGTATCTGGCTAAGTTCAATACCAGTTCGGCTTCCTTTTTCGTCATCCGGGAAAGCATGACACCCAATGTTTCCTCGCCTTGCTTATGAAGTTCCTTACAGAGTTCAACCAACGAAGCCTTTGCAGCCAACCGTTCTATTATGCCGTAAAGCATTGGAAGCGTCCGTTTGCCGTAACCGCAACCTTGAAGCATTCCTATAATAAGGTCTGCAGCCCTTGCTTTCTCCGTTCCTATGGAGAGCCGGTCGTTCTCTGCGTTATGCAGGCGGACTACGTGCAGGTCGTAGACATTGGGATATGATACGGTCAGATGGTTGCCGGGTGTCATTCCATTTATTTGGAACACTATCCCACGTTTACGGCGAAAGCGGCAAACAAACCCCTCACAACCAGCCAACGGCCCGTCGACCACACGTACTATCTCGTTCGGCTCGTCGTTATCGTTGTGATTATAAGCATAATCCGTGAAAGGCCGTTCCAATACTACAACCTTGTCCGCATAGTTCTCGTTAAAGTCCATGAACGCCCGCATTTGTGCCTCCGGAATAATGCAGGGCGTGGCCTTATCTTCCGGGGTAATCTTGCGGTTATAGCGAAGGGATGTGTTGGGACAACGGTCATTAAGGAAATCGACCAGCGCACTTAGGGTTGCATGAACAAACACATAGCCGTCAAACAAAGGCATCTTTCCTTCTCTGCCGCCTTGCCTTACATTGACAATGGTATGTGTAGGGCAATAGGCTTCGAGTATATTCTTAGTCTTTTCCTTCTCACGCTCAATAAGAGAGGCAAGCTCGCGTTCATGTCCGGGTTGTGTTCGGACGAGATACCAATGGAAGTCTACCTGGTTGAGTTTGTCGGCCATAAGCTACGTTTGACAAAAAGACATTCCTTATTTTGCCCTCATGCCAAACGCATGATGGCTATTAAGTACCTCTCCGAATTCGAATCGTCACGCTTCCCTAACTTCCTCATAAAGTCCTTGGGCGTAGTTTACGACATTCTTCAGGCTATAACGGCTGCATCCCGGACGAAACTCAGCGGCGATGTCCAGCCGTTGTTATGTGGCGAGATGAACGGAACGTACCCTGTTCCATTAAACCATTCTCCATACCACAAATGCTTTGTTTTACGTCAATTTAGTTTTTACACGATGGCGTTATTATTACCGTTGCATAGGTATAAAACGTCCACTTGTGTGCAAAGATACGAAAAACCGCCGATTTCAAGCCTTTCATGGAGACTTTTTTGATAAAATTTCATGCTTCGCGTTTGGCTGAAACGCGAAATGTCTGGGCACAATCCATGTCTGTAAATGGTAACGCGCTGATATATGCAACTTTGCACACTGGCCGCCTCTTCACACTTATAATCTGGCTTATACACACACCAAGCCTAATTACAGATGCTTTTATTTCGCCCTATCGTATTTTTATCATATCTTTGCATCAGGATAAAAACTCAAGTAGCAGAATGGAAGACATACTCAACATGCAGCTTTTCGGCGTGTCGGTACGCTGGCTCATAACGTTCGCAATAAAGGGAGCGGTCATATACCTATTTGTACGCCTGCTAACAGGCATCACAAAATACCTGTTCTACCGCTCCATGCACAAGCAGCGCAAGGTGGTACTCGACGAGACGAAGGTCAGCTTCATGCGCCGCATCATCGTCACCACCATCTATATAATAGGTATAGCGGCCTTCCTCTCACTCATTCCGGGCATGGAGAAGGTAAGCAACTCCATCCTCGCCAGTGCCGGAATTATGGCCGCCGCGGTAGGCTTGGCGTCGCAGGACGCGCTGTCCAACGTCATCGGCGGACTGTTCATAATCTTCTCGCAGCCGTTCAAGCTCGGCGACTTCATCGAGGTTGACAGCATCGTCAAGGGCACGGTGATGGAAATCACGCTGCGACACACGGTAATACGCGACGCAGAGAACCGCATGATTCTCATCCCGAACAACAAGATTAACTCAAGCACCATCATCAATTCGTCTTACGGCGACACGGCCACATGCGCCTTCGTGGAGGTGGGCGTGTCGTACACGGCCGACCTTGACAACGCCATCGCCACCATGCGCGACGAAATAATGAAGCACCCTCTGCTCACCGACCACCGCTCGGAAGACGAAAAGAAGAACGGCGTACCGCAGGTGGTAATCCGCGTGACCAACCTCGGCGACTCCGCCATTACGCTGCGTGCATGGGCCTGGGCATCAAGCGCAGGCAATGCGTTCGCCATGAAATGCGACCTGCTCAAGAGCGTAAAGGAGCGTTTTGACCGTGAGAACATCGAAATCCCATATCCTTACATCAACGTGGTAAAGGCTTGACGGCAAGCAGACATTTATCTTTTCACCACTTAAGACATGGCTAAGAATACGACAACCATAACCGAAATACAGAGAGACAAGCGCGACACCGCCCTTATAGAAACCCTTACCCATCTTTGGGAACGCTCCGTAAGGGCAAGCCACCACTTCCTTACCGAGGGCGACATTGCCAACCTAAAGCCTTACGTAAAGGAGGCTTTGCAGGCCATCGGCACGCTGCTCGTAGCCCGCAGCGGGCATGAATACGCGGCGTTCTGCGGCATACAGGACGGCAAAATCGAGATGCTTTTCGCCGCGCCGGAACATTTTGGCAAAGGCATAGGCAGGCAGTTGGTAGGCATTGCGGTAAAAGAACACGGTGCAACGCTCGTCGACGTGAACGAACAGAACCCCAAGGCCGCAGGCTTTTACCGGCACATGGGCTTCGAGGAATACCGTCGCGACGAGACCGACGACCAAGGAAATCCATTCCCTATACTAAGAATGAGACTGAAATGAACGACACAACAGCCTGCTGCGGCTTTGATTGCAGCGGATGCCCGATGTACAGCGGCACGCCGACGCAGGTTTGCTGCGGCTGCCGGGGCGACGGCCTGCGGTTAGACTACTGTGACGACGGCTGCGAAATACGCAGCTGCGTCATGGCAAAAGGACTTGACACATGCGGCGGATGCACACTGACCGGCACGTGCCCTACCCTCGCCGAGCTGTTAAGGCGCAACCCGAAGGCAAAGGAAAGATTGATAAAAAAGCCGTAGACTTGCCGCACATGGCACCGTCTACGGCTATTGTTTTGCTTGTAAACGTCAGCCTTTCATGTGCAGCGCACGCATGAAACGCTCCACCACCTCGGGCTTGCCAACGTGCTTGCCCTCGTCTTCGCTAAGTTTGCACGTATCGTTATAGAACGACCACGACTCCGTTATTTTTGCCGCAACGAGCTTGATGACTATGTTCATCGGCTTCACCCCGTCAAAGTCGTTGGTGAAGTGGGTGCCTATTCCGAACGAAGGCTGGCAGTAATCCTTGGCATACTGCTGTATGGCAATTGCCCCGTCGGTGTCGAGGGCGTTGCTGAATATTACCTGCTTGGTGGTAGGGTCGATGCCCAAAGAGCGGTATTTCTCCACAATGCGCATAAGCTGCTCGCGGTTGTCTCCGCTGTCTATGCGCAGCCCCTTGAACAGATTGGCAAAGTCTTCGGAGAAATTCAGGCTGAAAATGTCCCACCCGAAGCTGTCATAAAGGTATGTGCCGAGCGCGCCGCGGAACGTGTTTCGCCACGAGTCCATGGCTATGTGGTTGGCCATCTGCGGACCGTACATGCCGCCAATGGCGCACACAAACTCGTGAGCCATCGTGCCTACGGGCAGCACGTCGTGCTTCATTGCGAGATAGACATTGCTCGTACCGACAAACCTTCCCGGCCATTCTTGGCTCTTGTAGCAGTCCTTCATGGCGCGGATGACAGTGTCCTCCGCCTGGAACGAGGCGCGGCGGCGCGTGCCAAAGTCGCTGAACACGCAGCCAGCAGCCAGCAGCCGCTCGGCCTTGCGGTACGTCTTATGGTAATAAGCGTCATAGTCGAACAGGCGGTCTTGCCCCGTCATTTCATAATAAAGGTCGGAGATTATGGCAAGCACCTTCACTTCAAGGAAGATGGTCTCCGCCCATCCGCCCTCGAACTCCACATACAGCCGTCCCTCGTCGTCCTGCCAAGCCTTGGCCCAGCGGCGGCTGAAGCGGAAGCCCTTTAGGTAGACGAAAAACCACTCGGGCAGGTAGTAGCACCTGCGGCGCATGAAGTCGACCTCGTCGTCGGTTATTACGACATCCTCAAGTGCGGCGAGCTGCCGCATCAGTTCGTCGGCGAAGCCCGGCGGATATACGGTGTTGTCACGGTCGGTAAACGTATATTTCACCTGCGCACGCGGAAAATTGTCGATTACGGCGCAGCACATGGTAAACTTGTACAGGTCGTCGTCGGTAAAGCGGGTTATGATTTGTTTCATCGTCAAACGTTTTTCCATCCGCCTGCACGGGGTTTCCATATAAATGCAAGCGCACGCCAAAGGTAACACTTGTTTTTGAATTACGCAAACCAACGGCGCATTTTCACACCTTTCAACAGCCCTAATGCAACCCGTTGACAATCAGCCACTTTGCAATATGCCGCAAACCGGCTTGCAAAAGACGGTCTTTTACAATGCAAAAGACGGCCTTTCGCATTGTAAAAGACCACCTTTCATATTTTCATTCTTTTAATCTGCCAACGCCCCCGGCATCAAACCGTCCTGCCGGCATCCATAAAAGTTGCACATTTTAGCCGCAAACGTGCATTTTAATGCCAATCCGTTACTTTTTCAATGCTTTTAATTACAAATATTGACAATATTGTCGAATTTATTGAAAAATATGTTGTCCGTTCGGTTAAAATGATGTACCTTTGCACGAACAATAAGCAAAAAGACATTAATCGGAGGTTTTCACATGAAGCACAGGTTAAGAAGCGCAGTATGCACCGAGGGTCGCCGCATGGCCGGAGCAAGGGCCTTGTGGGTGGCTTCAGGCATGAAGCAAGAGCAGTTTGGCAAGCCCATCATAGCGATAGTCAATTCTTTCACGCAGTTTGTACCAGGGCATACCCACCTGCACGACATCGGGCAAATAGTGAAAGCCGAAATAGAAAGCATGGGATGCTACGCCGCCGAATTCAACACAATAGCCATAGACGACGGCATAGCCATGGGGCACGACGGCATGCTGTACTCGCTGCCGTCGCGCGACATCATCGCCGACTCCGTGGAATACATGGTAAACGCCCACAAGGCGGACGCGATGATTTGCATATCCAACTGCGACAAGGTGACGCCGGGCATGCTCATGGCTGCCATGAGGCTCAACATACCCACCGTGTTCTGTAGCGGAGGGCCTATGGAGGCCGGACGGTGGCGCGGCGAGAACGCCGACCTCATAACCGCGATGGTAAAAGGCGCGGACGCAAGCGTGAGCGACGAGGAGATGAACGAAATAGAGCGGTGCGCCTGTCCGGGCTGCGGATGCTGCTCGGGAATGTTCACCGCCAACTCGATGAACTCGCTGACGGAGGCCATCGGACTGGCGTTGCCCGGCAACGGCACCATACTCGCCACGCACGAAAACCGCATCAGGCTGTTCAAGGACGCGGCAAGGCAAATAGTTGAAAACGCGTTCAAGTATTACGAAGACGGCGACGAGAGCGTGCTGCCGCGCAGCATTGCCACGCGCGCGGCCTTCCTCAACGCCATGACGCTCGACATAGCCATGGGAGGAAGCACGAATACCGTGCTCCACCTGCTCGCCGTAGCGCAGGAGGCCGGCGCTGACTTCAGCATGAAAGACATTGACGCGCTTAGCCGCAAAGTGCCATGCCTGTGCAAGCTCGCACCCAACACACAGCAGTACAGCGTGCAGGAATGCAACCGCGCAGGCGGCATATTCGGCATAATGAACGAACTGGCAAAGGGCGGACTCATAGCTCCAGGCGCAATGCGCGTGGACGGCAAGACCGTAGGCGAACAGCTGAAGAAATACGACATAACCGGCACGACGGTTGACCCGGAGGCCGACCGCATATACCAAAGCGCACCGGGACGCAGGTTCTCAACGCAAATGGGTTCGCAAAGCGAACGCTGGGGCACGCTCGACACCGACCGTGCCAACGGCTGCATACGCGACATCGCGCACGCATACACCAAGGACGGCGGACTGGCCGTGCTCTACGGCAACATCGCGCAAGACGGATGCGTGGTGAAAACGGCCGGAGTTGACCCGTCAATCTGGAAATTCCGCGGCCCGGCCAAGGTGTTCGACTCACAGGAAGACGCCTGCGACGGCATACTCGGAGGCAAAATAAAGAGCGGCGACTGCGTCGTAATAACCCACGAAGGACCAAAAGGCGGCCCGGGAATGCAGGAGATGCTCTACCCCACCTCTTATATAAAGAGCATGCACCTCGGCACGGAATGCGCCCTCATCACAGACGGACGCTTCAGCGGAGGCACCTCCGGGCTAAGCATCGGGCACATTTCTCCCGAAGCCGCGGCTGGTGGAAACATCGGGAAAATAGTAGACGGAGACATCATCGAGATAGACATCCCCAACCGTTCCATCAACGTCTGCCTTACAGACGACGAGCTGTCGGCACGCCCGCAGCGGCCACTCACACGGCAACGCACCGTGAGCAAGGCACTCAAGGCATACGCACAGAGCGTCAGTTCGGCCGACAAAGGTGGGGTAAGGATTATAGAATGAAACACAAACAGCAAGACATAAAAATGCCAAAAGAAACAATAACAGGAGCAGAAGCGCTTATGAGGGCGTTGAAAGCCGAAGGGGTAAAGACCATATTCGGCTATCCAGGCGGAGCCATCATGCCCGTATTCGACTCCCTCTATGACTATACACGCGGCGAGAAAAAGGCTTTCGACCACATACTTGTGCGCCATGAGCAGTCTGCCGCACACGCAGCCGAAGGATATGCAAGGGTAAGCGGAAAGGTGGGCGTATGCCTGGTAACCAGCGGCCCTGGAGTAACCAACACGCTGACAGGCATCGCCGACGCCATGATGGACTCCACGCCTATCGTCGTCATTGCCGGACAGGTAAGCGTATCGGCACTCGGCACGGACGCATTCCAGGAAGTAGACCTTGTCGGAGTGGCCCAACCTATCAGCAAATGGAGCTACCAGATAAGGCGTGCGGAGGACATCGCATGGGCGGTAAGCCGCGCTTTCTACATAGCAAGGTCGGGACGTCCCGGCCCGGTAGTGCTCGATTTCCCGAGAAACGCACAGACAAGCACCACCGAATATGAACCCTGCCACGTCGACTTCGTGCGCAGTTACATTGCGTATCCTGCACTTGACGACGACGCAGTACGGCAAGCCGCAGAACTAATCAACGCCGCCAAAAAGCCGATGGCGCTCGTGGGACAAGGCGTTGAGCTTGGAAACGCACAGGAAGAACTTGCCGATTTTCTCGAAAAAGCCGACATTCCTGCCGCCAGAACATTGCTCGGGCTGTCGGCGTTGCCGTCAAACCATCCGCTGAATGTCGGCATGCTGGGCATGCACGGCAACTATGCACCTAACATGAAAGAGCTGGAATGCGACGTACTCATAGCCATCGGCATGCGCTTCAGCGAAAGAGTGACGGGCGAACTGTCAGGCTACGCCAAGCAGGCGAAAATCATACACCTCGACATAGACAAGGCGGAAATAGACAAAAACGTGAAAACAGACGTGGCGGTTGTCGCCGACTGCAAGGTTTCACTACCTGCGATAACACGCCTCTTGCGCAAAAACGACCACAAGGAGTGGATTGACAGCTTCAAGCCTCTTCACGAAATAGAATATGGAAAGGTAATACGCCCTGCCATACACCCCACCAGCGGCCCGCTGCTTATGGGCGAAGTAGTCAACGCCGTGGCTGAAGCTACTGGCGGAGAGGCCATATTGGTCAACGACGTAGGGCTTAACCAGATGTTCTCCAGCCGTTACTTCAAGTTCAACAGGAAGCGTTCCATCGCGAGCAGCGGCGGCTTAGGCACCATGGGCTACGGCCTCCCTGCCGCCATCGGTGCAACATTCGGGGCGCCAGGGCGCACCGTCTGCATGTTCACCGGCGACGGAGGGCTGCAAATGAGCCTGCATGAACTGGGCACAATCATGGAGAACCAATGCCCGGTAAAGATTATCCTGATGAACAACAACTATCTTGGAAATGTAAGGCAGTGGCAAGACATGTTCTTCGACAAGCGCCGTTCGTTCACACACATGGAAAACCCGGACTATGGAAAGATATGTTCGGCCTATGGAATACCCTACTCTTTCGTGAAAGACCGTGACGGACTTAAGGCCGAGATAGAAAAGATGTCAGCTTCAGACGGCCCTTACCTGCTGGAATGTGCAGTGAAAGAAGAAGAGAACGTGCTGCCGATGATTCCTCCAGGAAAATCCATCAGTGATATGCTTTTAGAGCTATAAACAACGAAAAGACAATGGAAACAACCGGAAAAAACTTATATACGCTGTTGGTTTACTCTGAAAACCTGGCCGGAATACTCAACCAAATCACGGCCGTTTTCACTCGCCGGCAGGTCAACATCGAAAGTCTGAACGTTTCGGCGTCGAGCATCGAGGGCGTACACAAGTACACCATCACCGCTTGGAGCGACGAAGACCAGATTATAAAGATAACCAAGCAAATCGAGAAAAAGATTGACGTAATCAAAGCCGACTACTATACCGACGACCAGCTCTTCATACGCGAGGAGGGGCTTTACAAGCTGTCAACGCCCGAAGTGCTTGAAAATCCCGAAATATCACGCACCATCCGCAAGGCAAACGCACGCATAGTAGAAGTAAACCCGACGTTCTGCAGTGTGATGCTTAGCGGCATGACGGAGGAAATCACAGGACTTTACTACGCATTGGCAAAGTTCAACTGCGTACTGCAATACACCCGCAGCGGACGCATCGCCATAACACGAAGCACCGTGGAAGAGGTTAGCGACTTTTTGGAAAAACAGGAACAAAACAGGAGATAACAATGCTTGACAAGACAGGACGATACGAATTCATGGCGGAGCCGTTTCATTGCGACTTCTCCAAAAGGCTTTTCATGGGACATCTGGGCAACCACCTGCTCAACGCAGCCGACTTCCACGCCAGCCATCGGGGCTTCGGCATGACGCAGCTCAACCCCGAACACAAGACGTGGGTGCTCTCCAGGCTTGCCATAGAGATGGAAACGATGCCTAAAGAATACACCAAGTTCAACGTAGAAACGTGGATTGAAAGCGTGATGAAGTACTTTACAAACCGTAACTTCCGCATCGCCGACGCCACAGACGACGGCAGGACATACGGCTACGGGCGCAGCATCTGGGCACTGATTGACACCGACACGCGCCAGCCGCAGAACATTCTTGACGTAAGCGGCGGTGAAATCACAAAATACATCAACGCCGACAAGGAATGCCCCATCGACCAGCTGTCGCGCGTAAAGATGGGAAAGGACGCACGGCTTGCCGCTACAATCGACACGCATTACAGCGACGTGGACGTGAACGGACACATTAACAGCGTGAAATACATAGAGCACGTGCTCGACCTCTTCGGCGTAGACTGGTACAAGAGCCACGCCATACGCCGCTTCGACATTGCTTATGTAGCCGAAAGCCATTACGGCGACAAGCTGAATTTCTATATGGAAGAGGCCGGCGAAGGCGCATTCTGCGTGCGCATAACCAAGAAACAGGCCGACGGCGGCGACGAGGCGGAGGTATGCCGCAGCAAAGTGACATTTGCGGAAAGGTAAAGACAGAAGGAATACGGCCGCAACGCCTCCCGTAAACGACTATACATTAACAACCCGAACGCCGTGCCTCACGGGGCGGCTTCAATAAAAAACATTAACGACATGGCAGAAATGAATTTCGGTGGCGTAATCGAGACGGTAGTCACCAGCAAAGAGTTTTCATTGGAAAAGGCGCGTGAAGTGCTCAAGAACGAGACCATCGCCGTACTCGGCTACGGCATCCAAGGCCCGGGCCAGGCGTGCAACCTGCGCGACAACGGCTTCAACGTTATAGTAGGACAGCGCGAAGGCAAGACATACGACAAGGCCGTGGCCGACGGATGGGTGCCAGGCAAGACGCTGTTCTCCATCGAGGAGGCGGCCGAAAAAGGCACAATAGTATGCATGTTGCTGTCTGACGCAGGCCAAATATCGGTATGGCCCAAAGTGAAGCCATACCTCACAAAGGGCAAGGCACTGTATTACTCGCACGGCTTCGCAATCAACTGGAGCGAGCGCACGGGCGTAGTGCCTCCTGAAGACGTGGACGTAATCATGGTGGCGCCCAAGGGTTCGGGCACGTCGCTGCGCACAATGTTCTGCGAAGGGCGCGGCCTCAACTGCTCGTATGCCGTCTACCAAGACGCTACGGGACGCGCCGAGGAGCGCACAATAGCCTTCGGAATAGGCATCGGGGCTGGCTACCTGTTCAAGACTACATTCGAGCGCGAGGCCACAAGCGACCTCACCGGCGAGCGCGGCTCGCTCATGGGAGCCATCGAGGGACTGCTCGAAGCGCAGTACCAAGTGCTCCGCGAGCACGGCCATTCACCCTCGGAGGCGTTCAACGAGACCGTAGAGGAACTTACACAGAGCCTCGGCCCGCTCTTCGGCGAAAGGGGAATGGACTGGATGTACGCCAACTGCTCGACCACGGCACAGCGCGGCGCACTCGACTGGGCGCCCCGCTTCCGCGACGCCATCAAGCCCGTAATGGAATGGCTTTACCTCTCGGTAAAGAGCGGCAACGAAGCCCAGATATCCATCGACAGCAACTCGAAGCCCGACTACCGCGAGAAACTGAACGAGGAACTGCGCCAGATGCGCGAGAGCGAGATGTGGCAGGCCGGCGCAACGGTGCGCAAACTGCGTCCTGAAAACAACTGATTTTACACATAGCTTAACTACCCGAAGGGTGCGGTGGCGGCTACGCTCCGCGCCCTTTTTGTATGCGACACGTCAAAAAGACTGCAAAACGCATTGCAAAAGGTGGCCTTTCACCGTGTAAAAGGCCACCTTTTGCAACGCAACCGACGGTCTCTTGCAACGCAAGATGCAACTGCCTGTAAAACAGCACGTTGTGAATTAATCAAAAATAGGACACAGAAAAGGATAATTTTGGCAAAAAACACATTCTTGTTTTTTGAACAACCAGGCAATAAGAGTATCTTTGCAGTTGATGAAAAGGCTTATAATCATACTCACGGCAATAGCGTTTTACAGCGCGGCAAACGCCCAGGAACGGCGCGGCAACGCCGCAACCGCCGACAGCACGGCCGTGACCGCCGACGCCTTGAAGCCGGAATTAATCGGCGGCGCGGACGCTCCAACGCACATATACACCTACGGCGGCTACCGCGGCGAACCGATGCAGGCTACCGACTCGCTCCATCTGCCCGTGCTCGACAGCTTCGGGCGGACATACATCAACATGTACCCGTACAGCTGGTACGGCCTGTACGACTGGCAGCTGCACAAGGGACTCAACCTTAACCTCGGCGCGTCGGTGTTCGCCTCGTTCGGCGACAGCCCGTGGAAAGGCGTCGGCTTCACGCAAAGCATGGCCGCGATGTACGCCGTACCGCTGACAGGCAAACTCTCGTTGGCCATTGGCGGATACATCAACAACATCTACTGGTCGCGCGACGCATACCACGACGCCGGCCTGAACGCCGTGCTCGGCTACAAGTTCGACGAGCACTGGGAAGGCTACCTGTTCGGACAGAAGTCGCTCGTCGCCACCCGTATGCCCCTGCCCCTTTACGACATAGGCAACATCGGAGACCGCATCGGGGCTGCCATAAGGTACAATTTCAATCCCAACTTCAGCATACAGGTCAGCGTAACGGCGGAAAAGAGAAAATAAGTACCGCCAAAGAACCCGTCTTTGTCAAATCAAGACAAAGGCATAAACCCAATTATTATCAGAAAAGCAGACGCGTCCGCCCAAGCCTTTTGCTTGAAACGGACGCGTCTGCTGTAATTAATCGCCCAACGTTATGCTCGACCTCACCCTACTCAACGTTTCCGGAGTCATTTGCAGATAGCTGGCTATATAAACCAAAGGCGCACGCAAAGACAACTGTGGAGACAACTTGCATAGCTTCCTGTACCTGTCTTGGGCAGTCTCAAAGCGCACCAAGTCTGCATGTATCTGTGAGTTAATCAAAGACTCTTCAAGAATCTTCCTGTACAATATCTGTATATTCACATTGTGCAATGCCACCTCTTCGAGCCTCGCCTTAGGCAATGCGTATATCAAGACCGGCTCCAAAGCCTCCACCTGCAGACGGGTAGGCTCTTCCTTGAAAAGGCTTTCTATGCACATTATTATTTCACCCTCCGGCGCCATGTGCTCCGTGACATCTTTTCCTTTCTTAAAATAGAACTGCCTTACCAGGCCTTTTTCTATATAATATATGTTCTTGCAGACTTCACCTTCCTCCAGAATCATCTCTCCTTTGGCAAATTTCATCGGTACAAGTACATTTTCAAGAATGTCCAGTTCGTCATGAGTCATCGTACTGTACTTACGAGCCAACTCACGCGCAATGTCACGCTTGGTTTTCAACATTTCTTTCATTATTCCTCCTCCTTTGAATATTCATTTAATAAATCATAAACAAATAAACGGCAACCGCCTTATTGTTCATATTCATTAATCTTTTCCCTCACATATATTTGTTAATCCAATTTCAACACTGCAAGAAAAGCTTTCTGTGGAACCTCGACGTTCCCAATCTGCTTCATTCTCTTTTTACCTCTCTTTTGTTTCTCCAAAAGCTTCCGTTTACGGCTGACGTCTCCGCCATAACACTTGGCCGTAACATCCTTGCGCACACATTTCACTGTTTCACGTGCTATGATTTTCGACCCAATCGCAGCCTGTATCGCAATGTCGAACTGTTGTCTCGGTATTAATTCCTTCAACTTCTCACACATTCTACGTCCCAATACAACGGCATTGTCCTGATGTGTAAGTGTTGACAACGCGTCAACCGGCTCGCCGTTTAACAATATATCCAACTTTGCAAGCTTTGACGGACGGAAACTGTCAACATGATAATCAAATGACGCATACCCCTTCGATATGCTCTTAAGCTTGTCGTAAAAGTCAATGACGATTTCCCCCAACGGTATCATAAAGTTCAGTTCCACCCGGTTTCCGCTGACATAGTCCTGCCTTACAAGCTCCCCGCGTTTATCAAGGCAAAGCTTCATTATCGGGCCTATATATTCAGCACTTGTTATGATTGAGGCTTTTATGTAAGGCTCTTCGATATGGTCTATCATCGTTGCGTCGGGCAATCCCGATGGATTATGTACTTCCTTTACGCCTCCCTGTTTGTCGTAAACCATGTATGAAACATTGGGGACGGTCGTTATCACATCCATGTTGAACTCACGGTCCAAGCGTTCCTGCACAATCTCCATATGCAACAAGCCGAGAAAGCCGCAACGGAAGCCAAAGCCCAACGCTACAGAAGATTCTGGTGAAAACGTAAGAGACGCATCATTCAACTGCAACTTTTCAAGCGATGCGCGCAAATTCTCATAATCATTAGGGTCAATAGGATACACTCCAGCGAAAACCATCGGCTTTACCTCTTGGAAACCGGAAATCGCATTATCGCAAGAATTACCTACATGAGTTATGGTATCACCAACCTTTACTTCCTTGCTGTCCTTTATTCCACTTATAATATAACCGACATCCCCTGTTCCCAGACTGGAACGAGGTATCATATCCATCTTCAACACGCCGACTTCATCAGCTACATACTCCATCCCCGTATTAAAGAACTTGACCTTGTCGCCTTTATGGATAACGCCGTTTTCTATCTTGAAATATGCGATAATACCGCGAAACGGATTGAAAACGGAATCGAAAATCAATGCCTGCAAAGGCGCATTTGCATCACCTGAAGGGTGTGGTACACGCTCTACAACCGCGTCCAGAATTTCCTTTACGCCCTCACCTGTCTTACCAGAAGCGCGTATAATATCACCCCTGTCACATCCCAACAAGTCAACAATTTCATCTTCAACCTCATCTGGCATGGCCGACGGCATATCTATCTTGTTGATAACCGGGATTATCTCCAAATCCTGGTCGAGAGCCATGTACAGATTGCTTATCGTCTGCGCCTGCACACCCTGTGTTGCATCAACAACGAGCAAAGCCCCCTCGCACGCCGCAATACTGCGTGACACTTCGTATGAGAAATCCACATGCCCCGGAGTATCGATAAGGTTCAATATGTACCTTGAACCGCCATAATCATATTCCATTTGTATTGCATGGCTCTTTATCGTTATTCCACGCTCACGTTCTAATTCCATGTCGTCAAGCATCTGCCCCTCGGTTATTTGGATAGTCTTTGTATATTCCAATAAACGGTCGGCAAGCGTGGATTTTCCGTGGTCAATGTGCGCTATTATACAAAAATTCCTTATTTCGTTCATCTATCTATCATTTTGGGTACGCAAATATACAAAAAATGCAATCAAATCCCAAGAATCCAAATGTTTTTATGGTAAAATTCGGGAAATAGGCTCTATAAAAATATGAGAAAAAACAAATGTTTTTTGCTTATTTATTGATTTTGTTCGTTTATTTCATTGATGTTCGGTATTTTTGCACAATTATAAAAGCATTTACGATGAAAAAATTTTTGATGTTCTTAATTTTGCCAATAGCATTCGCCTCCTGCCATGAAAGCCTTGAGGACAAAGCCGCACGTGAAGCGGTTGAGTTTACAAGAAAAAACTGTCCTGTACCCATAAATGAGTCAGTCATCAACGACAGCATGGTTTACGAAAAAGAGACACGCACCATACACTACTTCTATACAATCAAAGGGAAAGCCGACACTACCGCCATTAACCAGCAACAAGCCAAAGACGGGCTGATAAAAGGCGTAAAAGACGCAACCGGCCTAAGGGCGTACAAGGAGGGCGGCTTCAATTTTGCATACACATACTATTCGGCAAAGAACAAAGGCCAAAAACTCATAGACATAACCATCACGCCCAAAGATTACATGGAAACGGAATAAGCAGCGCATTGCAATACTACTGACTCTTGCCGTTGAATATCCATAAAGCAAAAAGGGGATGATTGAACCATCCCCTTTTTCTTATTGTCTCTTCAACTGTTCTATCGCGCAACACAACTGGTCGGGACAGCTTGTAGGTTTGTTGCCGCAACGGATACCGCCAAGACGACTCCTGACTTCATCCGCATCCATTCCTTTTACAAGTGCGCAAATCCCCTGCAAGTTTCCATTGCAGCCTCCAATAAACGAGACATCACTTATACGGTTGTCATCATCTATCTCAAGGTTTATCACCTTGCTGCAAGTTCCCGTTGTAGTGTATGAAATCTTTTTCACTTTGACAAAACAATTAAACTTGTCCGCCCTATTATTCTTCAGGCTTCATGTTGGTATAGACATTCTGCACGTCATCGTCGTCTTCAAGCAAATCCACCATCTTATCGATAGTGGCGCGTTCCTCGGGCGTCACGTCTTTCAAGTCGTTCGGAATACGTGTGAACTCAGCTCCTGTCACCTCAAATCCGTTTTCCTCCAGATGCTTCTGTATGTCTCCAAAGCTCTTCGGGTCGCCGTAGATTGTTATTTCATCGGCCTCTTCATCCACGTCGTAATCGTCCTCAACGCCATAATCAATAAGGTCGAGTATAAGCTCGTCCATGTCGAGCCCTTCTTTCCGCTTGAACGAGAACACACACTTGTGGTCGAACAAGAATGACAGGCTGCCCATCGTACCGAGGTTGCCGTTGAACTTGTTGAATATTGCACGCACATTTCCAACTGTACGCGTCGTATTGTCCGTAGCAGCATCCACAAATATCGCGATTCCATGAGGCCCGTATCCCTCATATGTAACTTCCTTGTAATCGCTTTGGTCTTTGCCCATCGCGTTCTTTATGGCACGCTTCACATTTTCAAGCGGCATGTTCTCACGTTTAGCGTTGAGTATTATCGAACGCAAGTGCGGATTATTGTCCGGGTCAGGACCGCCGGCTTTTACGGCTATGGCGATTTGTTTGCCTATCTTTGTAAAAGTCCTGGCCATGTGGCCCCATCTTTTCAGCTTTGTAGCTTTACGGTATTCGAATGCTCTTCCCATATTTGTTGTTTTGTTTTTATCTTTTCCAAATTATCATCTCAACTCTGCATTAAACTCTTTCTTGAGGTTGCCTATGAGCTTGCTCATGATTGAGTCTATCTGCTTGTCGGTCAATGTCTTGCTCTCGTCTTGGAGGATGAAGTTCACGGCATAGCTCTTTTTGCCTTCGGGCAGGTTCTTGCCCTCATATACGTCAAACAGTTCCACCTTCTTCAAGAACTTGCGTTCCGTCTGACAAGCCACGCGCTCGATGTCTCCGAACTTCACGCTCTTATCTATCAGCAAAGCCAAGTCGCGGCTTACAGCCGGATACTTGCTTATTTCATGGAAGCTGACAGCATTCTTGCTTACTGCCTTAACCACATCGTCCCAACGGATTTCGGCATAATACACCTCATTGTCAATGCCGAACGCCTTTGCCAGTTTACGGCTTACTATGCCCATTTCAACCAAAGCCTTGCCGCTCTTGGTCTCGACCGTCATGCCACAGGCAAACACGTCATTGTCGCATCCCTTTGTCACGGTCATACCCGACGGTACTCCCAAACGGCGCAGCATGTTCGCAACATACGCCTTCAGTTCGTAAAACGTGGAGTCCTCGTCAGGGTGCGCCCAGCTGCCCGATACGCGCTTGCCCGTTATCCACAAAGCCGCATGCGTCTCCTCGACGTATGCCTGCATCGGGTTTTCAGGATTTTTCCGTTCTGGATTGTACTTATATACATTGCCAAATTCAAACAACCGCAAGTCGGGATTTTTCCTGTTTGCATTGTATGCTATGCTTTCAAGACCGCCAAACAACAGCGTCGCACGCATCACGTTGAGGTCAGAGCTCAACGGATTCATGATTTTGACAATATTCGAATCATGGTAGCGCTCCAATCCTTCATAGTACGCACCCTTGGTAAGGGAATTGTTCATGATTTCATTGAAGCCGCATCCTACAAGCTGTTCGCCGATTACATTCTGCAACTTGTGCTTGTTGTCCTCGCTGCCTTTGATGACAAGCGAACTCTTTAGCTGTGTAGGAATCTCCACATTATTATATCCGTAGATGCGCAGGATGTCTTCAACCACGTCGCAGGGGCGCTGCACGTCTACACGGTAAGGCGGAACGCTAAGCTCAAGCCCGTCTTCGGTCTCTGCGTCGACCTTCATCTCCAGGCTCGTGACGATTGACTTTACCATTTCAGGTTGCAGCACCTTGCCTATCAGGCTGTTTACATAATCATACCTAAGCGACACCTTGAAGTCCTGTATAGGCTGCGGATAAACGTCGTTTATTTCCATCGACACCTTTCCGCCTGCCAGTTCCTTGCACATGATGGCGGCCTGCTTCAGCGCATAGATTACGCCGTTGGGGTCGATGCCGCGCTCGAAACGGAACGAGGCGTCAGTGCTAAGGCCGTGGCGGCGCGCGCTTTTCCTTATCCATGTAGGATGGAAATAGGCACTTTCAAGCACTACATTCGTAGTAGTCTCATACGTGCCGCTGCCCTTTCCGCCGAATACGCCGGCTATGCACATCGCGTCTTCCTCGTTGCATATTGCAAGGTCGTGCGAGCCGAGCTTGTGCTCCACTCCGTCAAGCGTCACGAACGGCGTGCCCTCGGGCATGGTCTTGACTACAATATGATGACCGGTCACCATGTCTGCGTCAAAACAGTGCAGCGGCTGGCCGTAAGCCATCATTATGTAATTGGTTATGTCTACGATGTTGTTTATCGGGCGCAAGCCTATTACGCGGAGCCTGTCTTGCAGCCATGCGGGGCTTTCCTTCACCTCGCAGCCGGTTATGCTGACGCAGGCATAGCGCTTGCATGCGTCGTTGTTCTCTATCGTTACTTTTACCGGAAGGTCGTTGTTGTCGACTGTGAAAGCCTCGCATCCGGGACGGTGCAACGACGTTTCATAGCCGTTGCGCACCAGCCAGGCATAAAGGTCGCGCGCAACACCCCAATGTGACAGCGCGTCGGCACGGTTGGCCGTTATGTCAATCTCGATGAGCCAGTCGCTCTCAAGGTTGTAATATTCCGCCGCAGGCTGGCCCACCGTTGCGTCTTCCGTCAATACTATTATGCCGTCATGGCTCGTGCCTACGCCTATTTCGTCCTCGGCGCATATCATTCCGTAGCTCTCCACGCCACGCAGCTTCGACTTTTTAATGACAAACTCCTTGTCGCCATCATACAGCACGCAGCCCAGGTCGGCTACGATGACCTTCTGTCCGGCGGCCACGTTGGGTGCGCCGCACACAATTTGCGAAGGAGTTTCGCGGCCAAGGTCGACCGTGGTGACATGCAGGTGGTCTGAATTAGGATGGGGTTCGCATGTAAGCACCTTGCCTACATACAAGCCCTTAAGCCCGCCCTTCACGCTTTGTACCTCTTCCAAAGCGTCTACTTCAAGACCTGTGGAAGTAAGTGCGTCACAGACCTCTTGAGGCGTAAGGGTAAAATCAACATATTCCTTAAGCCATTTATAAGATATGTTCATCGCGAATTGATTTATGCAATTTTTTAACCGAGCGCAAAAGTAGTAATTTTTAGTCACTTACACAAAAGTTTGCGGTAAAAACAACAGGTTGTGCCCCAATCGTGCCTGAAACGCGGCGGCAATCATTACAGCCCCGAAAGCCTTACTACTCTCATACCCGTCATAGTGCGTTGTTTTTGCAGATATGTGTACAGCGTCTGCGGTTCTTCCACCACCTTGTGCCTCAGGCTGGAGGCGTTGAGCAGGTGCAGCCCGTCCTTATGCCACACGGCGAAGCCTATGTGCTGTATGTCAAGCCCTTTCAATGTCGTTGTCAGCGCGATGATGTCGCCGTCTTTCACCGTGTTGCGCAGCAGTGCGGTGTTCCTTACGGCAGATTTCGGTATGTACCTGAACGACATCGTGTTGAGCCTCTTTTCCGTCCTGGCTATTTGCGGCACGTATTCCGGGTTCTCCTTCAGCATCTTGTACTTGCCGGGATATGTCGACATGTAATATACGTTGATATTCTGCGTGGCCGTGAACGGCGGCACCGGTGCCTGGATTTCGCGGCACAAGCCCTTGGCCGTATTGTCTCCTATCCAGTCGGTAAAGTAGTGCAGACGGCTAACGTAATGCGGAACGGCTCCGCCGCGGTAACGGATAGTCTGCAAATTGGCGCAGAACGCGCCGAACGAATAAGCCTTTTGCCTGACGCACATGGTCAAGGCCACAACGTTCTCTACATACGTAGTGCAGTCGAGCTGCCGCAAGTTGACAACGAGCCGCTCGCTACTATTCACCTCCAAGGTGTGCGCCACGTATGGCAGGCCGAGCAGCTTGCGTGCAAAATATACAGTGAAGTTTGTTCCTTCCGCCTGGCGGCGCGCCCCGTCGAGCAACGAGACCACCTTCTGGCTGTCGGCCTTGGTGTACTGCACATAGTCAGCCACGCCATGCTCCGTGCCTTTTCCGCTGGCGGCCACAGCCTGCCCTGCCGCCGTTGAGCCGCCTACAGGCATGCAGGCAACGGCCATGCAGAAGGCCGCTGAAACGGCAATACGATACAATTTGTACATAAACAAAAAACATTAGAAAACCAACATGTTTGCAAAAGACCGTCTTTCGCATTGTAAAAGGCCACCTTTCGCACTGTAAAAGACGGCCTTTGGGAACGCCAAAGACGGCATATTGGAAGACGTACAGTATTGGGGTGCGTCAGAACTTGCCTAAAATCCTGTCCATCACCCAGTTGACCGGGGTTGCCGACACGCCCGTACAGGAACATACCCCAAGCCCTTGCAGGTCTTCAATCACGGCCTTTATTATCGGCAGCTGCACGTAAGGGGGATTGGGTACGGTGATGCTTGTCGTGCCTTCGCTCGTCACAAGCCGTATAGGGTCGTAATTGTAGACAGAGAAACACAGCATGCCCTTGTCGCCGATTACCTCTATGCAGTCTTCCTTTGCCGACTTGTGCCCTACAAAGCACCACGAGCCGCTGCCAGGCAGTCCGCCCTCGAAGCGGAAACAGGCGCTTACGCTGTCCTCGGCCTGATACAGGCCGGCACGGTTGGCGCACATGCCTTCAGCCTCGACTATCACCCCGAAGATGTCTTGCAGCAGGTCGAGCTGGTGCGGAGCAAGGTCGTAGAAATAACCGCCCCCGGCAATGTCGGGCTGCAAACGCCACGGAAGGGTCGCCCCTGCGGAATAGTCAAGGTCGCGCGGAGGGCACGAGAACCTGATTTGCACATTCATGATGTCGCCTATCACGTTCTGCCGTATAATGTCCTTCACCTTTTTGAAATACGGCAGGTATCTCCTGTAATAAGCCACAAAGCACGGCACGCCGGTCTGTTCGCTCACGCGGTTAATCCTTGCACAGTCGTCGTAAGTCGAGGCCAACGGCTTTTCCACATACACAGGCTTGCCCGCACGCATCGCCATAATGGCGAACGTAGCGTGGCTCGACGGCGGCGTGGCGATGTAGACGGCGTTTACGTCAGGGTCGTCAATCAGCTCCTGCGCGTCGGTGTACCACCTTCTCACGTGATGGCGCTCGGCGTATGAACGCGCCTTGTCGCCATTGCGGCTCATCACCGCCACGACTTCAGAACCTTCAACCTCGTTGAACGCAGGCCCTGACTTCTTTTCCGTAACTTCGCCACAACCAATGAATCCCCATCTTAAAAGTTTCATGACATTATTTATATTAGTATTTTTCAAACAACAAAATGGCCAGATGCCGTTTTGTTGACACGGCGGCAGGGTTTCATATTATTCCATACAACGGCCACACACCGCCTATTTTCGGGCAAAGTTAGCAATTTTTATCCATACCAAGGTTTCATATTACTAAGAATATTGCTACCTTTGTGGCATAAATAACACTTTGGGCGCACTGCAAAGGCTCAAACGAAAGCAAATCGGCCTTCGGCGGCTGACGCCCCGTCAAAAAACACAGCAACATGGGAAACCTCAAACAAGCCTCGATAAGCAAGAGCCGCAGCTATACGGCATGCCTTTCAGAAGCTCACAGCATGCTCTTCGACAACCTGCACAAGATTTTCAGCCGCACGTGGATATACAGCCTGGTGATGGCATTGGTCTCCGCCGTGTATCTTTCGCTATACGTTCACGTCATGCTTTACGGCAACAACAACGGGCTGACAATCGCCTTGTGCGTATCGTCGCTTGCACTGCTTTCGGCGGAAATAGCGTACTATGCAAAGGTAATGAACCTGCTGAACGGACGGCCGATGCGGTGGAACATCGCAAGGTGCGCAAACATAGCGGCCTGCTACATAGCGTTCTGCGTTGTGCTTGCCTTTGTTTCCGCTTTCGTCGTTTACGGCACGGTGATGGCCAAGCAGCCTGTAACATTGGCAGAAATACAGCCCCTGCTCTACACCATCGGAGGCGTGTCCGTTATCATAATGCTGCTGTTGCTGCCGTTCATATATGTCGCCATGAAGTATCTCATGGAGCCTGAAAGCAAGTTCGTGGGAATAATCTTCAAGGCGTATAAGACAGGGTTGCGCCACTGGGGGCTGATTTTCACCACATTGTTCATAGCCACGCTCTGCGCATCGATTTGCGCGTTGCTCGTATCCATACCGATGTTAATCGTACTGATAGCAAACGCGCTTTCCGTATACGGTGTCAATTTCATAGGCGACCCAACCGGGCTTCCGCAGTATTTCACGGCAATCCAGTTCGTTGTCTACGCGCTGACGTTCTTCATCTGGGCATACGTCAACATATTCATCATATTCGTATGCTATTTCCTGTACGGCAGCATCGCTACAAGGGAGAAAGAAAAACAAGAACTGAAGAAAAAACTTAAAGACTGAATGCAAAGCCATGAAAGCCCAACGCATATTGTTCATAGACCGTGACGGCACACTAATCGAAGAGCCGCAGGACGAACAGATAGACTCGTTCGACAAGCTGAAATTCACCAAAGGAGTATTCAAGAACCTCGGGTTCATACGCTCGCACCTCGACTTCAGGTTCGTCATGGTAAGCAATCAGGACGGGCTTGGCACAAGCTCCTTCCCGGAAGACACTTTCTGGCCTGTGCACAACTTTGTCCTGCAAACGCTGGAAGGCGAAGGGATAACGTTTGACGACATCCTCATAGACCGCCATTTCCCCGAAGACAACCACCCATGCCGCAAGCCGGGAACGGGGATGCTTACCGAATATTTGGACAACCCTGAATATGACATAAGAGGAAGTTTCGTAATCGGCGACCGCGACACAGACCGCCAACTTGCCGACAACATCGGCTGCAAGGCGCTTATCCTCGGCAAAGACGGCATGACATGGGACAAAATCGCCGAAATACTGTTCGCCGGGGAACGCACGGCCGAAGTGAGACGGACGACAAAAGAAACCGACATACACATAAAGCTGAACGTTGACGGCACAGGAATATGCGACATTTCGACAGGCATAGGCTTCTTCGACCACATGCTTGAACAAATCGGCCGTCACGGCATGATGAACTTGACCGTACACACCGACGGAGACCTGCACGTGGACGAACACCACACAATAGAAGACACGGCCATTGCATTGGGCGAATGCCTGAACAAGGCTCTCGGCGACAAACGGGGCATGGAGCGTTACGGCTACTGCCTGCCCATGGACGACAGCCTGTGCCAAGTGGCACTCGACTTCGGCGGACGTCCGTGGCTTGTATGGGATGCGGAATTCAAACGTGAGAAAATAGGCGAAATGCCTACCGAGATGTTCTTCCACTTCTTCAAGAGCCTGAGCGACGCTGCACGCATGAACCTCAACATCAAGGCTGAAGGACAGAACGAGCACCACAAGATTGAAGGCATATTCAAGGCTTTTGCACGCGCACTAAAAATGGCTGTAAGACGAGACATCTACCACTACGAGCTGCCTTCTACAAAAGGATTGCTGTAAAGACATACTCGCTACCGTGCCTAAACCGCAAAAACAAACCTTACCGACCAATACAGCTGAACAGCCAGGACATACAACGGATACAACGGAGCAGCCATGACAATGCCTGCATACAGGCTTCCAAAAAAATCGCCAATGCTGCCAAATGTGCCGCAGGCTGCACCGTAAATGCAAGACAGCATGATGACGGCAAACGCTGACAACGCCACCAACGAGGCACTGAAAGCACTCGGAAACAGGCTGCCCGACAAGCCAAGAAGAGGCGCATGAGGCACAAAGGCGAGCATGACGACAACCGCAACAAAAGCAAGCATGGCGACAAAAGCCGAATACAGGGCGTGACGCTGGCGGTAGGCAAGTTCCACACCAGTGAATACCGACGACACAGCCTTGCATAATCCGCTCCGCACCAATGAGCCGTATGCCATCGAATAAAGGACAAGCCATGCAAGCAGCGGACTGGCAACATTGTCAACGAACGTGCCGAAGAACCACCGCAGCCCCTCACCGCCCAACAAAGACCTTAACGGCAAGGATGGTGACAAGGTGGCGACAATCCATGACAGCAGCACCAAAGCTACCTGAATCAAGGCCAACACCACCGCCACAACCGTGAAAACTCTCTGCTTCATACCGCTCGCCTGTTTTTAAGGAACTCCCTGCAATACTATATTCAATTGTCATCAGGACGCAGATTGTCCGCATCAAGAATGTGCAACTCTATGGCTTTCGTCACAAGCCGCGTGGCATTCACACCGATGCCTCCGTTGCCGTCGGGGAACAGCTTGCGTACAAGTTCGTTCTGCCTTTTCTCAAGGCTCTTCACTCCGAACGGCATTCCGTGCAGCCCGGTTATCTGTTCCTTGGTATATCCCAAGGCGAGATGACGGAGGAAACGCTCGTCGTATTCGTCTATTTCATAATTTACAAGCGCCTCCTGGCGCATTATCTGGCTATTCACGCTGTGCTTGAAACGCTTTACTATCCGCTCCAGTATTGGCTGGTTGAACACGAGTTTGCGACCGCCCATTACGCTGGCTACGTCGTCTCTTGTAAGCATTTCCCCACTTTTCAAGACAATCCCGTCACACCCGGCATCAAGAGCGTCCACCCATAACTTCTCGTTCAGGATTTCACCAGTAAAAATGAGCACCTTTACATCATGGTACATCTCCTTCGTCTGGCGGCATATCTCCACCCCTATCATCGTCGAACCGCCAAGTCCCAAGTCCAACAGCACCAAGTCGGGCATGCGTTGCTTCAGCAGCCGCCAATACTCAACCTCGTTGCTTGCCGTTCCTATGATTTCGGCTTCAGGCACATCGTTCTTCAATATGCCTTCAGTGCCTTTAAGTTCCAAAGGCACATCCTCTACTATTATAACCGTAAACTTTTCCATATCCATATTGTCTGACCGGCTAAAAACCACCGGTATGTTTTCCGTCAACACATAAATATGCAGGCTTGGCAAAGGTAAGCCTGACCAAAATGCCGCCAACTGACGACGGCTTAACCGTAATGCCGCATCCATGAAGATTGGTCAGCTCCGCCATTTCGCGCATAACCTGCCTGCAAATCATAAATGGAATGTTGCACACCAACGGCGAGAAAAGCCCGTCGCATTGCTCTTCCGTCAGCCTCATACCTTCATTTGCAAACTCTACAACGACATACCTCCCGTCGCAGGGCGATACCGAAACAGAAGAGAAGGTGCAGCCGCATTGGTTTTCCAGAACCTCGAACAAATATGCAATAAGCGTTTTGTCGCCCAACACACATCCGTCCACGCCCAACAAGCCATTAAGCTCAACAGGCTTGCATTCAAAGCTTGCCGCTTCGGCCTGCCGCTTTGCCTGTCCGTACAGGATGGCATATAAGTCCCTGTAATACGACGCGACCTCGATTACCGCATCCACATCGCAGTCCTCGCCGCGCAATAGCCGTATTATGCGTGGAGGATAATACATCGTTTCATGCTTGAAAGCGCTTAAACTGTTGTCTATCACGCTATTACCGACGTACAGCCGGTCCGTCTCATACGACACCTTGCGCAGCTCGTCTTCCTCTCGCTCTATAGACTGGAGTTTCGACCTGCCACACTCGACCGACTGCCGCAATGCCGTCTTTATCTTGTCCATCACGTCCTTCAACACCTCCGGATAACGCGAAGTGTCGATGCCTTCTATCATCTCGGACTTTTCCTCATCAACAACGTCTGACAAAAGTATCCTGTTGACGTTGCGTATATTATCGGTACACAAGCGGAAGTAACGTACATGACGGTAGTATAGGAAGTAATACGCGAAAACCACAGCCACAAGCATCAGCAACAGCACGACAACAGCAGTCGTCTTGTTAGCACTTGCAGCCTGCATCGCCGTGCAATAGCTTTCCAGTCCCCTGTCGGCGGAACGTTCCTTAAACAAGCGTGTATAAATGCCGTTATTGTACTCGTACAAGTCCCACTTATGCAGGGCAAGGGCGGCCACGGCACATTCGTTGCGTATGTCGAGTATTATGTCATAATCTGTCTTCACACCTGACAAAAACCATTGTATCTCCGCCGCCACAGCCTCTCCGCCAATCCTCTCCATAAGCACATTGCCGCCTGGATATGACTCTTTATAATACCTGTTCAAGCAAACACGCGCCGAGTCGGCGAAGGATAACGTCCTGGCATAGTCACCGGCAACATTGCAGAAATACGCCGAATCGGCATACGCCCCCGCCTCGCGCAAAAGCCCGGCTCCGCTGGACGCCCATGCTCCGGCACTCCATGCAAAAGTCAAAAGCAACGCCAACACACAGCGCACCATGCCATACGGCAACCTGAATGAAAAACGGCTGCCCCTGCCCTTCACGCTCTCGGCAAACAGTCCGCAAACGTTGAAAATGCGGCTTGTCTTCCTATATTTGTCGATTATTCCATTGCAGTTCATAAGCCCGAAGCCGTGGCCGCCAGACACTTTGCGCTCGAATATGCCTGAAAGTTCGTCTGCTGTAAGACCCGTGCCTGTGTCTCTTACAGATATTTCCACGTAGCCGTCGGCTTTTTCTGCAATAACAGTTACCTTACCGCCTTGCGGCGTAAACTTGCGCGCATTGTCGGCAAGCGTGTTTAACATGAACAATGTCAGCACCTTGTCCGCTTTCACCACGGCATCGGTAGGCTCAACTTCAAGATTTATACCCTTCAGCGCAAACGATGTTTCCGACTTCGCCAATAAAGCGAACACATCCTGCAAGCGGAAACTCTCGATACGTAAGTCCAAGTCTCCCTGACGCAACTGTATCCAATGAGTCAGCACAGTGTTATATTCGCCAAGCTTGCCAGCAAGCTCGGCCATATATTCCAAACGCTCGCTCCGAGCCTGACCGCCGTCTTTGCCTGCCTTAAGCCTTACGGCCTCGTTTATTATACGGTCGATGAACGTGATGGCACTGCCTACTAAGAACACCTTTGCCTTATTGTCAAGACTTCGCCTCTTACCCTTTTCCAACTGAAGCCGGTTCTGTGAAAGCCGCTCGCTTACAGCCTCAAGCCTTTCGTCAAGGCCGTCAGCCGCCTTCTTACTGGCTTCCTCCCAATCTTTCAATGGCTTAAGCAGGTCTTCCACACAGGCCGCCCCAACCTGCCTGCGCCCCTTTCTATAAAAGGCGTACATCAAGGCGGCAGTGACCGCTGCCAATGCCAATATTGCGGCTATCAGCCAGTTAAGCTGTGCCGACGTGCGCTCCAACAGCTCGGCTCGCGCCTCAAGCTGGCGGTCCTGTCGTGTGTACTCCTGTATGTCGAGATAGGCGTTTCGGTTGATGTCGCTACCGTTCTTGTCGCCAATGGCTGAATATACCATGCTAAGGCACTCCCTTATGCTTGCCACAAGGTCGGGCGCCTTATTTACAATCGTGTCTCCGTAAAGAGCGTTGTCAAGGCAGATAAGCGACGAACGATAGTCTCCCAGCGCAAAAAAGCATTGCGCCAACGTCCTGTAAGCACCGGCAGTCTGATATACGTCGCCATACTCCTTGAACATGTCCAGCGCCCTCTGCGCCAAATATCCCGCCATGAGGCTGTCGGGCATGCCGTCCTCGTTCAGATAAACCATTGCCGCCCTGTTGTCGCGCACCAAGCGCGGCCCAACATCACGGTTCAGCAGATGTTCGCTTACAGCCTGCAAGGCATTGGCCTGCCAATACGCCATGCCCGCGTGCTTGGCGAGCACATAGCACTCCATGAGGCACTTCAACTCCCTTTGCCCTACATCCATCGTCGAGCCGGAAAGTATGCCACCGCTGCCAATTTGATACAGGTATGCGGCATACTGCGCCGTGTCGGCCTGTATGCCACCGGTTGGGTTAATCCGTGCCATGGCCTCGGCCGACTGGCGCGGCAATCCCACATAATAATAATAGGTGGAGCTAACTATGCTGTATTCGGTCAAGGCATACACGTAACGCCGCCTCATGCGCACGTCCATGCCGTCCTTCTCTTCGTCTATACGCCTTATGCGCCTCATGGCGCGTTCGCGGTAATAGTAAAAGTCCTTATTACGCGACTCGCGCTGGCACAGGCGCATGTGCTGCACGTCGGCCACAAGCAGCTCCACCTGATTGTCGGAGGCATCAGCCGCACTGTCGAGACGCGCACGCGCCAGGCCGTAGTCCATACGCGCCATGTCGGCGAAGGCAAGGTTGTTGTACGCCTCCGCCCTGCCCGACGGGTAACCGTCCGCCAAGGCCAGCGCCCTCGAAGCGAAACTCCTCACCGAGTCCGTGTTACGGTAATGATAAGCGTATGCCAACGCATTCAGCCTGTCAGTCTCGGCATCGCCGCCGGCAGTGCAGGCTGAAAAAAAGAAAAGGCCCAATAGGCCAAGAGGCGCTATTGAGCCTTTGTATGCATGTATTTTATCCGCGAACCTTGGCAATGTATCCCAACGCTTCCTTGCACTTGTCTGTTATAGCCTGCCAGTTGCCTGCGGCCACCACGTCCTTGGGGAAGAGCTTTGAACCCATACCCACACAGAACACGCCGGCCTTGAACCACGACGTGAGGTTCTCTTCGTCGGGCGACACGCCGCCAGTCACCATCAGCTTTGACCAGGGCATCGGGGCGAGCAGCCCTTTCACCAGCTTGGGGCCGAGCACGTCGCCGGGGAACACCTTGCACAGGTCGCACCCCTTCTCCTGTGCGATGCCAATCTCTGACACGCTGCCGCATCCAGGAGTATACGGGATAAGGCGACGGTTGCAAACTGTTGCTATGTCGGGGTTATACAGCGGACCTACCACGAAGTTGGCGCCCAGCTGGATGTACAGCGCAGCCGTTGCCGCATCGACAACCGAACCTACGCCAAGCGCAAGCTCGGGACACTCCTTTGCGGCGAACTTAACAACTTCGCCAAACACCTCGTGCGCAAAGTCGCCACGGTTGGTGAACTCGAATGCGCGCACACCGCCGTCATAGCAAGCCTTCACCACCTTCTTTGCTATTTCCACATCCTTGTGATAGAACACGGGCACCATGCCTGTAGCACCTATCTTCTGCAATACTGCGATTTTATCAAACTTTGCCATAAAAATTTTTTTAAGTGAAGAGGGTAGAGTGAAGAATGAATAATTCATTTGCCGTTGCATGATAATTCTTCACTCTTAACTCTTCGTTCTTCACTCTCCCCTCTTAATTCTTAACTCTTCTTCTTCACTTCCCTCATCTCTGCACGCGACCCGAAGCATCGCCGCCTGCAAGGTTCTCCACCTCTGCGGCCGACATCAGGTTGAAGTCGCCAGGTATGGTGTGCTTCAGCGCCGAAGCAGCAACGGCAAACTCGAGAGCCTTGCCCTGGTTGTCAGGATATGTCAGCATGCCGTGGATGAGACCGCCCGAGAAAGAGTCGCCACCGCCTACACGGTCGATGATTGGCAGTATGTCGTAACGCTTGCTCTGGTAGAACTCCTTGCCGTCGTAGATGAGCGCCTTCCAACCGTTGTGGCTTGCAGAAAGCGACTCGCGCAGTGTTGACACCACGTACTTGAAGCCGAACTCCTGCATCATGCCCTTGAATATGCCGTAGTAGCCCTCAGCGTCGGTCTTGCCGCCCTCAACATCGGCCTCCGGCTTGAAGCCGAGACACAGCTGGGCGTCCTCCTCGTTGCCTATGCACACGTCGACATACTTCATCAAAGGCTTCATTATGCTCTGCGCCTTCTCCGAAGTCCACAGCTTCTTGCGGAAGTTCAAGTCTACGCTTACCGTCACGCCGTGGCGCTTTGCAGCCTCGCAGGCCAAGCGTGTCAGTTCTGCCGCCTTGTCGCTTATGGCAGGGGTGATGCCGCTCCAGTGGAACCACTGCGCACCCTCCATGATTGCGTCAAAGTCGAAGTCTGACGGGTCTGCCTCGGATATGGCGCTGTGGGCGCGGTCGTAAATCACCTTCGACGGACGCATACAAGCCCCGCTCTCAAGGTAGTATATGCCCACACGGTCGCCACCGCGTGCAATATAGCGCGTATCAACGCCGTAGCGGCGCAGCGCGTTCACAGCACACTGGCCGATTTCGTGCTTGGGCAACTTGGTTACAAAATAAGCCTCATGGCCATAGTTGGCCAGGCTCACAGCCACGTTGGCCTCGCCGCCGCCGTAAACCACGTCGAACACGTCGCTCTGTACAAACCTCTTCTGTCCAGGGGAGGAAAGGCGAAGCATTATTTCGCCCAATGTTACTACTTTTGCCATCTTTCTTAAGTCTTTTAGGTTTTTTGAATGTTAATAGATTCGTCAATTTGTTTTTTGGTCTACAAAGTTAGCACAAAATCCGACACGGGCAAACAAAAGAAGAGAAAATCACACCTTTTTTATATATACAAACAGATGAAAGAATTAAAAATTAAGAGTTAAGAATTAAGAAAATCACCTTTATTGTAATATTCAAGACGTATTTTCTTAACTCTTAATTCTTAACTTTTAATTCTTAACTCTTTATTATTTCCAGTACAGCCTCAGGCTGTTCGTCACCACACTGACGCTCGAAAAGGCCATCAGCGCGCTCGCCAGCATGGGCGAAATCTGCCAATCGAGGCCGAATGCGCAAGGCAGTCCGGCAGCCAGCGGTATGCAGACTACGTTGTATATGAACGCCCAAAAGAGGTTTTGCCTGACCATCCCCACCGTAGCGCGCGACAACTTGACCGCGTCGGGCAACCTGCGGAGGTCTGTCCCCATGAGAGTTACCTGCGCTACGTCCATCGCCACGTCGGTGCCTTTGCCCATTGCGATGCTCACATCGGCCACAGCCAAAGCCTGCGTGTCGTTTATTCCGTCGCCAACCATTGCTACATGGCGGCCTTCCGACTGCAGTCGGCGCACCATGTCCTCCTTGTCCTGCGGCATTACCTTGCTCCTGTAATGCCTTATGCCGGCCTTCTCCGCCCAGTATCGGGCAGCCTCGTCCTTGTCGCCGCTCATCATGTACACCTCAACCCCTTCCTCCTGCAAAGCCTGCATGGCCTCGCGCGCGTATGGTTTCAGCGTCTCGCGCTCCTCTAACGACAGCGAGTCGGCCTTTGTGAAGTCAACGTCCTTGTTGGGAATGGTCAGCGTTCCTGTCTTGTCTATGACGAGCGCGTCCACGCGGCACATCTCTTCAAGAGCCGTAGCGTCCTTGATTAGTATGTTGTTCTTTGCCGCACGGCCTATGCCCACCATCAGGGCGGTAGGCGTTGCAAGGCCGAGGGCGCACGGACAGGCGATTACCAGCACCGACACTGCCGACATCACGGCGCGTGGCAGCTGCTCCGCACCGCCTATGGCGTACCACAACACGAACGTAAGCAGCGACAGGCCGAGCACCACAGGCACAAACACGAGGGCTATTTTGTCAACCACACGCTGCACGGGGGCTTTGCTCCCCTGCGCCTCCTGCACGGTCTTTATCATGCGTGCGAGCATCGTGCCCGCGCCCACCTCTACCGCGCGGAAGCGCAGCGTGCCGCTTTTCACGATTGTACCGGCGAACACCTTGCCGCCGGCCGACTTCCTTACGGGCACAGGCTCGCCCGTGAGCATGCTCTCGTCTATGTACGCCTCGCCGTCCGTAGCCGTGCCGTCAACGGGCACTTTGTCGCCCGGGCGCACCTCGATTACGTCGCCTTTCACTATGGCCGATATGGGCACGTCAGCCGTACCCTCGCCGCCCACCAGACGTGCCGTCTTCGGCTGCAAGCCCATCAGCGAGCGTATGGCCGCCGCCGTGCCGTGCTTGGCGCGCTCCTCGAGCACCCGTCCCGTAAGCACGAACGTTATAATCATCACCGAAGCGTCGTAATACGTATGGTTGTCAAGACCGCGCGAAGCCCAGAAGCCGTCGCCCCAAAACGTGTTGAACACGCTGAACGCGAACGACACCGCCGTGCTCATGGCCACCAGCGTGTCCATGTTGGCCGTGCCGTGCACCGTCTGCCTCCACGCGCTCGAATAGAAGCGGCGGCCGCAATAAACCAAATTCAGCGCGGCGAGCAGCAGCATCGTCTGGTTGGCCACATCGTCATTGCCTACTTTCAGCCAACCCATCGATATGCACATCACGAGCGCCGCCAGCACCCACGATGCCGCAGCCTGCCTCTTCAGGCGGCTGAAGGCCGTGCGCTCGATGGCCTCCAACGATTCGCCTTCGTCTATAACAAGGTCGTAACCGGCCTTCTGTATCTCCTCCTTCATCACATCAAGCGATGTTTTCCGTGGGTCATACTCCACCAAGGCGGTGCGCGCGGCAAAGTTGACGCAGGCCTTCGCCACGCCGTCCATCCGTCCGAGCCGCCTCTCAACGTTGGCCGCGCACCCGGCGCAGGCCATGCCCGTTACGGCTATTGTCTTCTTTTCCATAATCCTTAAACGTTTACCTTAATATTATAACAACCGCCACAGGCGCACCGTCACATGGCCTGCGCCTGTGGCGGCGCACTCCTGCAAAAGTATTGCAAAGGTAATGCAACCTGGTTGCAATGCCAAACAAACTGACGGAAATGCGATAAATTGTAAGCCGTGAAATATCTTCTTGGCAATCAGCACATTACGCGCAGCCTTGCAAAAAGCCGTGTTTCGCCTTGCAAAAGGCGGCATTTGAGGCTGTAAAAGGCGGCCTTTCGCAGTGTGAAATGCCTTCTTTTGCAAGTCAAGCGGCGTATGGCGCGTTTCCGGGAAAACACGTATCAGACTGTAAGCATTGTGCGGCATTATGTTAATAAACCGTAACAAGTTTTTGTGTTTGTAGTTTTTTTGCTTATATTTGCCGCTGAAACACAACCCGACGTACCATGTACACACGCACACAAGACAACGCACGAAGCTGCGCACCGCGGCCTGCCGCCACGCCGGCGGCCATGCTCCGCCTTGCAAGAAGCGCATTTCCGCGCTGTGGCGCGTTGACGCACGCTTCCCGTTTTACCCCCCCCACAAGTAGGATTTAAGCCATTACAGAGGCTTTTACGCACGCCTGCGGCGGCGTTTCCGCGCCGCGGCCACAAGTTCAAAACCACCTTCCTTGTCTTATTCGCAGCCGCCTGCACCTCCGTTACTGCGGAGGCCGCCACGCATGCGCCCTCCGACACCGCCGCCGTCCGCGGCTGGTACTTGGGCGCGGAGGGCGGCGTGCCCTTCGCCGTAAGCACCTTCTCGTCGTTCGCCGACGGCAGGACGTACGCCGGTTGGCAGGCCGGCGTGTTCGCAGGCTACGCCTTCAGCCGCACAGTCTCGCTGGAGGCGCAGGCCGCGTGGAGCCGTCCCGGCCTCGGGGCGAGGGAGTGCTGCACGGAGAGCGGCTACTGGCTCGGCTCCGACGGGCGGCGTTACTACGCCCCCGTAAGCGGCATGCAGGGGTGGGACTACCGCTCGCTGAAGAGCCGCGTCACGGTGCAAAGCTACGGCCTCCAGCTCAACGCGGACGTGCTGCCGTGGCTCGGGGCAAGCCCCCGGAGCCGCTGGAAGCTGGAAATATCGCCGCGCCTTGCCGCCGTCGGCACGAAGGCCAGGCTCTATGAACGGTCGACCGGCAGGCAGGCCAAGAGCCTTCCGACGCGCTGGCGCATGGGCGCAGGCTTCCGCCTGCAAGGCTCCTGCGCCGTGGCGGACCGCCTGCGGCTGGGCGCGTACACCGGCATGACGTTCCTCACGGGCGGCGGACTGGACGGCATGCCGCGCCACGCGCACTCCTCCAACTACCTTTGGGAGAGCGGCGTGCGCCTGTCTTTCCACTTCGGAAAGGCCAAGCCGAAGGCCGCCGCGCCATCTTACACTCCGCCAATCGCCCCGGTACAGCCCGAGCCAAAGCCCGAACCAAAGGCGAAAAAGCCCGTCCCCACGGTGACAGGGCAGCCCAAGCCCGAACCTGCAAAGCCCGAGGCGGAGCAAAAGAAAGCATCATTCCCCACGATATACTTCGACTTCAACGCGTCTGTGGTGCGCCCTTCGGAGCGCGGCAAGGCACAGGCCATAGCACGCATTATGGCCTCCGACCCCACCGTGCGCGTCCGCCTGACAGGCTGGTGCGACCGTAAGGGCACGGCGGCGGTGAACCAGCGCGTGTCGCTGCGCCGCGCCGAGACAGTGAAACGCCTGCTCGTGAGCCTCGGCATTGACGCCAGGCGCATCGACACGGACGGCAAGGGGATTGACTACGGACAGCCCGACGCGGCCAAGGCGCGCCGCGTCGAGACGGTAAACATAGAGGAGGTACAGCCATGAGAAACGCAACAATCCATACAATACACCTGCTGGCTGCACTCGTATTGTGCCTCGCCATGCCCTCATGCACGGACGAACCGCACGTGGGAGGGCAGGGAATATCCGTCGCGCTCGACTTGTCGGCGTGCCCGGAGGCGGCGATAAGCGGAGTGACGATAAGCATAACGGCGGACGACGGGTCGTATAGTACGGGCCGGACGTTCACCGACATGAAGGCCCTGGCCGCCACGCTGTTCCGCGTTCCGCCGGGATGCTACACCGTCACGGCCTCCACCCCAAGCGGCATCGGCGGCAAGGCTCGCACCTGCGTGGACGCGGGCGACGTGCGCAGGGTGACAATCCGCATGGCCGAGGGCGGCGCGGAGCAGCCGACATTGCGGCTCACGGTGACGCTGCCCGGCACGGACATGCCGCCGTATGACGGCAAGACGCGCTCCGGCGAAGGGCTATACACGCGGCGCGTCGTGGCCGACGTGCTCACAACGGACGGCGGCCTGCGCGTCATGAGGCGCGAAACCGTGACGGACGCAGCCTCCGGCGGCACGGCCACAATAGAGCTGCCGCTCGACGAAGGCACGTACGACGTCCGCCTGTGGAGCGACTACGCCGACGCGGACAACGGCCTGCCGCCGTTCTACGACGCGGCGGACCTGCAACAGGTGACCGTCAACACCCCGGCATACACCGCCTGCACAGACTACAAGGACGCGGCATACGCATGCGTCGAGGGCGTTGCCGTCAGCGGCGGCACAACCGAAAAGGCCGTCACGCTGGAGCGTCCGCTGGCGAAATACCGCATCGTCACGAAGGACATCGACCGCTACAAGGAGCTTGAAGGCGTGCCCCCGCTGGAAGAACTGACGGTAAGCGTAAGCTACGAAGGCTACTACCCCTCGTCGTTCAACGTGGCGACGGGCAAGCCCAACGACGCCGTGGAGGGCGTGGGCTACGCCAATACGCCCGTGTGGCAGGCCGGCGCGGAGGGCTACGCGGAGCTTGCAAGCGACTGGGTACTGGTGAACGGCGCGGAAAGTTCGGTGCGCCTGACAATTACCATAACTTCCGATGACGGCACGGTGGTGAGCCGCACGGAGGGCGTGAGCGTGCCCTACCGCCGCGGACGGCTGACGACGGTCAGCGGCAACTTCCTCACCTCGGGCTACGGAGGCGGCGGAGTGGACATCGACACAGGCTGGGGCGACGACACGTTCGAGGTGGAGTTCTGAGTCTTGAGGAGTAAAGGAGCAAGGAGAGGAGGAGTAAGAAAGAATGCCTTGCCAGCCTCCTGCGGCACGGGCGCATACGGCCCATAAGGCCAATCAGGCCCATACGTCCCATGAAAAGCAGCCTCCGCGTAACTGCCTGACAGTCAGCGTCTCCGCAAAAGGCCGTGTTTTACCTCCTGAAAGGCGGCCTTTTACAGGCTGAAAGACCACCTTTTGGAAAGCGAAAGACGGCAAATGAGAAGGCCGGTGCAGACAAGCGTATGAATGAACAACGGAAAACAGGAAAACAACCTATAACCAATAGAGTATAAAGACAATAAAAAAACAATGTACAACGCACATCAAGCCCCCTCCCTTCGGGAGGGCTGGGGTGGGTGTTTAATTATCAAACTTATGAGACAGAAACGACTATTCCTGATGCTGGGCATGGCAGCCATGCTGGCATCGTGCGGCCAGGACGAGCTTGGCGGCACACGGACAGACGGCGCGGTGACAATCACCGCCACGGTAGACAACGGCATGGGCACGCGCGCCTCGACCTACGCCACGGACGACGTGGCCGTCGACCAGTGCCTGCTGGAAGTATATGACGCCGCCGGCAGCACCCTAGTGGCGCAGGCCGAAGGCGTGCAGGGAGCGCAGGAGGGAACGTTCACCTTCACCGTGGGCGGCCTCGACCCCGAAACGGAGTACGACTTCCTCTTCTGGGCTGACAACAAGGCAGCTGCGGCTTACGCCGGAAACCTGAAAGAAAGGAAGCTGAACCCAACGGCAGACCTATCCAAGGCTCTCGCCTTCCAAGGCAAAATAGAAGGCGCGACGGCTGACGAGGCCACATCGGTGACGCTGACGCACGCCGTGGCAAAGGTTACGCTAAAGACCACCGGGGCGCTTGCCGCAGGCGACAAGGTGACCCTCTCGATGGCAGGCGTTGCCGACACGTGGGACGTTCTCGGCGGAACGGCGGCAGGCGAAGCCACGGCAGAGTACGCCTATACACTGGCCTCGGCCATAGCCCAGGCGCAGGACGCGGCCGAAGTGACGACCTTCTACGTGCCCGCCCCCGTACTGGGAAGCACCAGCGACATGACAGTCGGTTACGCCTCGGCTGACGGCGCAAAGACTGGAAGCGCCTCCGTGACGAACGTTCCGCTGAAAGCCAACTACCGCACGGTGCTCAAGGGCGACGTGGCGGCGCTGTACGAGGGCGCGACGGCCAGCATTACGGCGCAGCTGAACAGCCAATGGAGCGACCCCGACAGCGAGGTTGAGTTTCCACAGACCAACATAATAGAGACCACGGGAGTAGGACAAATCACGTCGGAAGCGGTAAAGAACGCAGCGGCAATAGGCAACGGGACGGTTATAATAAAAGGTCCGTTCAGCGAAAAAGACCTGCAAGCCATAGCCGCCTGCGAGGGATTGGAAATCAACCTCGACCTTTCACAAGCTACACTCCAAAACGACGAGGGGCAAGCGATAACCGAATTCCCACGTACTTTATACGAAGGCAACTACACAGACAAGAGCAAAGCCATACTGACAGGCATCATCCTGCCAAGCGGCATAGAAAGTCTGGCAAAATCTTGTTTCCTTGGATGCAAAAGCCTTGCATCCGTAACGCTGCCCGAAGGGCTGAAGACGATAGGCGTAAGCGCTTTCCAATACACGGCGATAACATCAATCGATTTCCCCGAAAGCCTTACGACAATCAACGGTTCAGCGTTTGCAGAGTCGAAGCTTGAAGGCGAACTGATTATACCCGAACACATTACGTTCCCGTCAGAGACCCGCAGTCCTTACGCAACGACCGTGTCAGTATTCAGCACGACAAACTTAACGTCAGTAGTATGGAACTCGCCCAGCCCCATACAGAACAATACTTTCAGGAAAAACACGGCGTTAAAGACGGTCACAATAAACGGGAATTGCACCGGGATTGACAATAACGCATTCTATGGTTGCACCATTGACGAACTGACAATCAACACGGAAGCCCCGATAGAGTTCGGCCGCGACGAGGGCACTGGCTTCTATGAAGCCACTGTAAAGTCAATAAAAGTTCCAGCAGAACAGGTTGAAACCTACAAATCAGCAACAGGATGGAGCTATTATAAGGACATTATCACGGCGATAAATTAAGCATTTGACTTATTATGACATAACGCATTGTATATCAATACGCCGTTCCGGCGTGATTTGCAATCCGCCGGTTCTTATTATAAGGATTTGTAATCCGATAAACAGTTCCTTATTTGTTGACAGCAAGGAGTGACGGTTTAAGCGGATTGCAAATCCTTATATTAATGACTGTTGGATTGCAAATTCAACAGAACGGAAAAAGACTCTATCCTTCATTGTTTGCTTCCTTTCTGCCAAAGACATATAAATAGGAATATTGCCAATGCAAAGTTCAGCCACATTCCAAATGACAATGAGCCAATACGCATATACATACACTCTTCTAAAAAGTCATTTTCATTGGGTTCTACTATGTATTTCATATCCACATAGGCATTTATCCATATCAATAACTCATATATAACAATCAGGGCAAATGCAATAATACCGACTATTTTCTGCCACTTTTTCATAAAGAAGTCGTTTGAAATCCACCTGCAAAATTACAAAAAAGTACCGTTTATCAGTCATTTATGGACGGTACTTTTTTGTTTCTCAATGCAATAAGCCGATTACAATTTCATTCATCCTCCGTTCCGGCGTGATTTGCAATCCGCCGGTTCTTATTATAAGGATTTGTAATCCGATAGACAGTTCCTTGTTTGTTGACAGCAAGGAGTGACGGTTTAAGCGGATTGCAAATCCTTATAATAAGAACCGGCGGATTACAAATCACGCCGAAACACGGAAACCACTGCAAGCAAGATATAGAGGTGTCATCGGATAGCAAATCCTTATATTAATGACCGTTGGATTGCAAATTCAACGTAACGGACAAAGTATTGACACTCAATACGTTACAAAACGCCATGCAAAAGGCCGTCTTTTACACGCTAAAAGGCGGCCTTTTAGCGTGCCGTTTGCCGCCTTTTGGAAGGCGAAAGGCCACCTTTTGTAAAACAGCTTGCCGCGAACGGAATTTTAAACGCACGACAAACGCCGCAGCGCATGGCGCGAAATAAAATCGCGGAGACGCTTGGCGGTTAGGGCGAAAATGGTTAACTTTGTAAAAACTTTTTAGCAACATAAAAGAAACACCATACCTATGAACATATTTAAGGCACTGTTCGGCGGAAAGGAAGAAAAGCCGGAAGACAAGAAACGGGCTGACGAGGAGAGAGACTTCGACGTGTTGAAATACGACGGCGTGCGCGCCCTGCGCTCAGGGCAGCACGACTACGCAATACGCTGCTTCACACACGCATTGCAGATGAAGGACGACCTGGAAATACGCGACTACCTCTCGCAGGCCTGCATACGCGCCGACATGCTGCCGGAAGCGTTTGAGCAGCTGCTGAAAATAGCCGAGGCACAGCCCGACAACATACAAGTGCTAATACGCATGGCCAACGTGGCCTACATGATGGAGGACTACACGGCCATGGCCGACGCCTGCGAGAAGGCCATAGTGCTTGACCCGGCCAACGCCGAGGCAACATACCTCTACGCCAAGGCGTGCTTGGGTCACGGCGACACGACGAACGCCGTAGCCATGCTGACCAAGGCCGTGGGGCTGAAGCCTGACTATGCCGAAGCTTACCTGCTGCGCGGAGAGACGCTGCTGAAGACCGGGGAGACGGCCGAGGCCGACGAGGACGCCGACCGTCTGCTGAAAGACTACCCCGAAAGCGAGGACGTGCTGATGCTGAAAGCTCGTGTGGAAAGGGCCAAGGGCAACGCTGACGAAGCCATACTATATTATAATAAGGTGATTGACGCCAATCCGTTCAACGCCGAAGCGTACCGCGAACGCGGCGAAATGCGCACGGACACGGGCGACACGGACGGCGGACAGGACGACCTGCGGCACGCCGCCGAACTGACGGTGGGCTAGGACGGTACAGCGGAAGGCGGCGACGTGGCAAGCAAAGTGAACGAGGCGTACAAGAATGTAAACCCGTTAGGGATATAACACCCACCCCAAACCCCTCCCGAAGTGAGGGGCTTTAATCGGCATCAGACCTTGAACAAAAATGCCTTCAACCTTTATTTAAATATATCATAATGACATTTCCATAAATACAGGCACGTCATACGAATTGTGCATGACAACAAAAGCACTTCAAGCCCCTCACTTCGGGAGGGGTTGGGGGTGGGTATTAAAATTTCTTTCGTTTTTCTTGCACAATTCAACTAAAAGTTATACATTTGCAGCGAAATGATAAAATAAACGACAATGTACAACCAAAACGCATCTTTCTTTTACTTTTATTTTTACTTTGCAGGGCACTGTGAAGCGGGAAGTTGCGTGTAAATTTCAACTTAAGACAGACATATCTTACAAAAAGATACATCAAAGTCCCGCTTCACAACAATGAGGCGGGACTTTCGTTTAAAACCATACGGCAAAATAAAAGACAATGAAGAGAATAGCAATACAAGGCTCGATAGGGTCGTTCCACGACATAGCGGCCCACCAGTATTTCCAAGGCGAGCAGCTGCAGCTTATCTGCTGCGAGACGTTCGAGCAAGTGTTCGAGAACATACGGCGCGACCCTACGGTCATCGGGATGCTCGCCATTGAGAACACAATAGCAGGTTCGCTGCTGCATAACTACGAACTGCTGCGCAACTCGGGCACTACCATCGTAGGAGAGCACAAGCTGCACATAGAGCACAGCATCTGCTGCCTGCCCGAAGACTCATGGGAAACGATACGCGAGGTACACTCCCACCCCGTAGCCCTGATGCAGTGCCGCGGCTTCCTGGCCGACCACACGGAACTGAAAGCCGTCGAAGCCACCGACACCGCAGGCGCGGCGAAGCTCATCTCGGAGCAGAACTGCCGCGGATGGGCGGCCATCTGCAACGCCTCGGCCGCACGGCTGTACGGCATGAAGGTGCTGCAAGAATCGATAGAGGACAACAAGCACAACTTCACCCGCTTCCTCGTGGTGAGCGATACGCGCAAGGCCGACTTCCTACGACCGCTCGACAAGACCAACAAAGCCAGCCTCGTATTCTCACTTCCACATGAGGAAGGCAGCCTGTCGCAGGTATTAAGCATACTCTACTTCTATAAAATAAACCTCACGAAAATACAGTCTCTGCCAATAATCGGCCACGAATGGGAGTACATGTTCTACGTTGACGTGACCTTCAACGACCTCATACGCTACCGCCAAAGCATTGACGCGATACTGCCGCTGACAAAGGAACTTAAAGTATTGGGAGAATATCAAGATGACGGAAAACAACCAAACATACAACATAAAGCCTGCTGACAGGCTCTCGCAAGTGGCTGAATACTACTTCAGTCGCAAGCTGAAAGAGATTGACCGGCTCAACGCCGAGGGCAAGGACATAGTGAGCCTTGCCATAGGTAGCCCCGACATGCCGCCCTCACGGCAGACAATAGACAAGCTGTGCGAAGTGGCGCGGCAGGCTGGCAGCCACGGCTACCAGCCCACAATGGGTACGCCCGAACTGCGGCAGGCCATGGCCGGGTTCTACAAACGCTGGTACGGAGTAAGCATCGACCCGCAAACAGAAATACAGCCGCTCATCGGCTCGAAGGAAGGAATACTCCATATAACGCTCGCTTTCGTAAATACGGGCGACAAAGTGCTCGTGCCCAACCCCGGCTATCCTACCTATACATCGCTCAGCAAGCTGCTCGGCGCAGAGGTCGTAACCTACAACCTGCGTGAAGACGACGGCTGGCAGCCCGACTTCGAGCAGCTTGAAGCCATGGACTTGACGGGTGTACGCCTCATGTGGACCAACTATCCGAACATGCCGACAGGCGCTCCGGCACTCATGGAGACCTACCGCAGGCTCGTAAGTTTCGCCCGGAGGCACAACATCGTAGTAGTGAACGACAACCCGTATTCGCTAATACTCAACGAGAAACCCGTCTCGCTGATGCAAGTAGAGGGCGCAAAGGACTGCTGCATAGAACTTAACTCGATGAGCAAAAGCCACAACATGCCCGGCTGGCGCGTCGGAATGTGCGTCTCTAACAGGCAATTCATACAATGGATTCTCAAAGTCAAGAGCAACATCGACTCCGGGACATTCCGCGGAATACAGCTGGCCGCCGCCGAAGCGTACAACAACAGCGACGCGTGGCACCACCAGGCGAACATTGAAACTTACCACCGGCGCCGCCGTCTGGCAGAAGCCATCATGCAGGAGCTGGACTGCGAGTATGGCGGAGACCAAGTCGGGATGTTCCTTTGGGGCAGAATACCCGACCGTTACGCCACCGCCGAGGAGCTGACGGAGAAGGTGTTGCACCGTGCGAGAGTGTTCATCACGCCGGGATTTATCTTCGGAAGCAACGGCGAAAGATACGTCCGAATATCACTTTGCGCCAAGGACGAAAAGATGGAAGAGGCCTTGAAACGCATCAAGGAAATGTCAAACGATTGAATAAAACAAAACAACAATATTATGGAACTTGAACTGCAACCGCTCAACTTGCCGAGCGACAATAAACGACTGACGGTAATCGCCGGCCCGTGTTCTGCCGAAACAGAAGAACAAGTGATGGAAACAGCAAGACAACTTGCATCCAAAGGCTGCCACATATTCCGCGCCGGAGTATGGAAACCGCGCACAAAGCCGGGCGGATTTGAGGGCAACGGCGAGAAAGCCCTGCCCTGGATGCAACGTGTTAAGGAAGAAACGGGCATGATGACGGCCACCGAAGTGGCTACGCCAGAGCATGTTGAGCTTGCCCTGAAATACGGCATCGACATGCTGTGGATAGGCGCACGCACATCGGCAAACCCCTTTGCGATGCAGGCTTTGGCCGACAGCTTGAAGGGAATCGACATCCCCGTACTGGTGAAAAACCCCGTAAACCCCGACCTCGAGCTGTGGATTGGAGCGATGGAGCGCATCAACCAGGCCGGAATAAAGCGCATTGCGGCCATTCATCGCGGCTTTTCCAGCTACGACAAGAAGATATACCGCAACCTGCCTATGTGGCAAATACCAATCGAACTACGCCGACGTATACCGCAACTGCCCATACTCTGCGACCCAAGCCACATAGGAGGACGGCGCGAACTGATAGCATCATTGTGCCAGCAGGCCATGGACCTGGGACTTGACGGCCTCATCATAGAGAGCCACTGCGACCCGGACAACGCATGGAGCGACGCAAAGCAGCAGATAACACCCGATATTCTAGACTACATACTCGGCCTTCTCGTCATCCGAGACCAGACCATGAGCACCGAAGGCATAACCACCCTGCGCAAGCAAATAGACGAAATAGACAACCAGCTGATGGAAATACTGGCAAAGCGGATGCGCGTATGCCGCGAAATAGGCCAGTACAAGAAGGAGCACAACATGACCGTATTGCAGACATCGCGCTACAACGAGATACTCGACAAGCGCGGAGCGCAAGGCTCGCTGTGCGGAATGGACCCGTCATTCGTCAAGACCGTGTTCGAGGCCGTGCATGAAGAGTCGGTAAGGCAGCAGATAGAGATAGTGAACAAATGATTTATTAAGGAGAGAAGGAGAAAGGAGTGAAGGAGTAAGTAGACTTGATTTGGCAGGATGCCAATCATATACAGACAAACAAAAATTACAGTATAAGGCATTCCTACTTACTCCTTCACTCCCATACTCCTTACTGCTAAAAACACAACACCATGCGGATATTAGTACTTGGCGCAGGCAAGATGGGCAGCTTTTTCCTCGACCTGCTTAGCTTCGAACACGAGACGGCGGTGTACGAGAAGAACCCCGAGCGGCTGCGCTTCACCTTCAACACGCTGCGCTTCACGTCGATGGACGAGGTGGAGGCGTTCAAACCCGAACTGGTTATCAACGCCGTAACCGTGAAATACACAATAAAGGCGTTCGAGGAGGTTATCCCCCACCTGCCCGATGACTGCATCATAAGCGACATATCGTCGGTAAAGACCGGGCTGAAGGACTTTTACGGGCAGTGCGGACACCGCTACGTGTCAACCCACCCGATGTTCGGGCCCACCTTCGCCAACCTCAACCAGCTAAGCCACGAGAACGCAATAATCATCAACGAGGGCGACTACATGGGTCGCATATTCTTCAAAGACCTGTACAGCCGTCTCGGGCTGAGCATCTACGAATACTCTTTCGAGGAGCACGACAAGACCGTCGCCTACTCGCTCAGCATCCCGTTCGTAAGCACTTTCGTGTTCGCCGCCGTGATGAAGCACCAGGACGCGCCCGGCACTACGTTCAAACGGCACATGAAGATAGCCCGGGGCGTGCTTAGCGAGGACGACTACCTGTTGCAGGAAATACTCTTCAACCCCTACACTTCGGGGCAAGTGGAGCAAATCCGGACTGAACTCAAGGAGCTGCTTGGCATCATAGAGCGCAAGGACGAACAAGCCATGAAGGCGTATCTTGAGAAAATCAGGAAGAACGTCAAAGACAATTCTTGAGTTAAGAATTAAGAGTTAAGAAAATATGCCATGAAAGCGCGGCATACCTTCGATTATTCATTTTTCATTATTCATTTTTCATTAAAAAATGTGCCTTTCACTGCTCCTTGCATCCCTGCTTACGTTCGTCCAGCTGAACTGCGAGAACCTGTTTGACTGCCGCCACGACAGCCTGAAGCAAGACACGGAGTTCACCCCGGAGGGCGACCGCCGCTGGACTGCAAGCAAATACTGGGACAAACTGAACAATACGGCCAAAGCCATAATCGACTGCGGCACGGAGGACGGCGACTGGCGGCTGCCCGACCTGGTAGCCCTGTGCGAAGTGGAGAACGACAGCGTGATGCGCGACCTTACGCGGCGGTCGCTGCTTCGAGGCGCCAACTACGAGTACATCGTGACCTCCTCGCCCGACGTTCGCGGCATCGACGTGGCCCTGCTCTACTCTCCCGGCAGCTTCGCGCCCGTAAGGCACTATCCGCTTCGCGTAAAACCGATGAAAGGCATGCGTCCCACGCGCGACATACTCTACGCCGCAGGCCGCATAATAACAGGCGACACACTCCACATATTCGTAGTCCACGCCCCGAGCCGCTACGGTGGAGAGCGGCGCACAAGGCCGCACCGCAAGCTCGTGGCCGACCGCCTCTGCCTTGCCATAGACTCGCTTAAAGCCGTCTGCAAAGACCCGATGGTCATCATAGCTGGCGACTTCAACGAGGGCGGCGACGGCGCTGCGGTACGGCAGGTGTGCGCCAAGGGCATGGCCGACGTGTCCGCCAACGCCCGGGGCAGCCACGGAGCACGCGGCACATACAAGTACAAAGGCCAATGGGAAAGCATCGACCATATCATCGTAAGCCCTGCCATGGCGCGCCGCCTGCGCTCGTGCACAGTGAACGACGCGCCATTCCTGCTCGAACCCGACGACCGATACGGCGGCGTGCAACCGCTGCGCACGTACCGCGCGTGGCGTTACCGCCGCGGCTACAGCGACCACCTGCCCCTCGTGGCACGCTTCGACTTTGAATGAAAAACACGTTTCAAAAGTGTAAAAAATGCTGAAAACCGGCGTTTTTAACACGTTCTTCGCCACAAAATCCATATCTTTGCATAAATTATATAGTGTAATACTCTGCTTTTAATGCAAAAGATGAACAAACTGTTACTGTCAATCATGACCCTGTTTGCAGGCTGCCTGACGGGCTGCGGACAGCAAAGCGTCAAGACGGTGGACGCCGACGAGTTCGAGAAAACCATCTCGCGCGACGGCGTACAGCTGCTCGACGTGCGCACGGTGACCGAGTTCCGCGATGGGCACATAGCCTCCGACAAGGTGCAGAACATAGACTACCGCCAGCCCGACTTCGTCGAACAGGCCGACGGCAAGCTTGACAAAGGCCGCCCCGTAGCCGTCTACTGCCGCAGCGGACGGCGCAGCCTTGACGCGGCGAAGATGCTTGCAAAGCGCGGCTTCGAGGTAATCAACCTCAAGGGCGGCATCCTTGAATGGCAGGAAAAGGGCAAACCCGTAAGGCGGTAAAGTTCAAAAACGGCTACGCATTCCATGCTCCCTCCCTTCGGGAGGGCTGGGGTGGGTTTCCAAAAGGCCACCTTTCGCAATGCAAAAGACCGTCTTTCGCAATCTAAAAGGCCACCTTTCGCAGCGCGAAAGACCGCCTTTTACAACGCATTGAATATCAAGACGTTATAACAACAGATAAAACATACTTGAAAAATGAACATTTTTAAGAGAACATCCGCGCTCGGCCTGCTGCTCGCATTGGTGCTACAGGCGTTCGCGCAAGGGGCAAACAATACCGGCACTTACTACCAAAACGCCGACGGAAAGAAAGGAAGGGAGCTTAAGACGGCGATGTGGGGCATAATAAAAAATCCACATACAGTCGGCTATGGCGGCCTATGGGAGGCATACGAAAAAACTGATGCCGACGAGAATGGCAAAGTATGGGACATGTATTCAATCGACAGGAATTACGATTTTGACGACCACGGCTCAAGCTTTCCTTATGAAGGGGCGGGATTTAATCGCGAACATTCATTTCCAAGAAGTTGGTTTGGTGGTGAAGTAGAACCAATGAACAGTGACATTATGCACATTGTTCCCACCGACGGATATGTAAACAATCGACGAAACAACTATCCTTTCGGCGAAACAAGTAGTCCAAGATACACGTCAAATGGTAATTTCAGCAAACTCGGGCCATCATCTATCAGCGGCTATTCTAAAGACGTTTTTGAGCCTAACGACGAGTACAAGGGCGACTTTGCACGTATTTACTTCTATATGGCAACGTGTTACGAAGACAAGATTGCAAGTTGGGAAAGCGATATGTTGTCTGGTAACAAATACCAGCCATACGAGGATTGGGCTTTGAACATGCTGCTGCGCTGGGCTGCCGAAGACCCCGTAAGTCAAAAGGAGATTGACCGCAACAATGCAGTTTACGACATACAGGGCAACCGCAACCCGTATGTTGACTATCCAGGATTGGAGCAATACGTTTGGGGAGAATACAAGGACAAAACCTTCAGCTATTCAAACTATGAAGAGCCGGACGGCACAACCGTTACACCCGACCCTGACGACCCCGACGACGACCCTGTAACCCCACCAGTCGGCGGCGAACTTACCTTCACAAAAGTAACATCAGATAGCCAGCTTAGCACTGAATACACTTACCTTATTGTGTATGAAAAAGAAGGAATAGCCATGAGCAAGTCCAATGGCGATATTAGAAGCGGTATCGAAGTAACCATTTCAAGTAGCAAAATCACCACCGATGTCAACGGCAACGGCCAGCCGCGTGCCCTAAATCTCGGCGGAACGAAAGGTGCATACACCCTGTACGACGGCGTGGAAAAAGTTTATCTTGCGCTCAACAGCAGCGACAATAAATTGCAAAACAGCACTACCGCTACGACAAACAACGCAAAGTGGAGCATTACTTTCGGCAGCGGCTGCTCTATAAGGAACAACGCCCATACCGACAGATACATCAACTATAATCCAAGCGCAGACCGTTTTGCCTGCTACAAGACCACAAGCAACCAGCAGCCTGTTGCCCTTTATCGCAGCACTACGACCACAGGCATAGTCGAAGTGACTGTAGACGGCAACGCGAAAGTCGACGTTTACACCATCACGGGAATGAAAGTGCGCTCACAAGTTACGCGTAACGACGCACTGGAAGGACTTGACAAGGGCGTTTACATAATAGGAAACAAGAAATATCTTGTGAAATAAAAGCATAAAAAACAAAAGCAAAGCCCCTCCCCACAATCACAAATAAGTGACACAGGGAGGGGCTTTCTTTTGTTATTTCCGATAAATCACAGTGCCGTTGGCCTGGTGGGTTGCCAACACAAGCACCTCGGCGATTTGCACATGAGCAGGCGCATTGGCGGCATAAAGGGCCACGTCGGCGATGTCGTCGCCCGTAAGCGGCTGTATGCCACGATACACATTGTCGGCACGTTCATTGTCTCCGTGGAAGCGGACGACGCTGAAATTGGTCTCCACCAGTCCTGGCTTGACGTTTGTTACACGCACCGCCGTGTCTGCAACGTCTATGCGCAGGCCGTCGGTGATGGCCTTCACGGCAGCCTTCGTGGCGCAATAAACGTTTCCTCCGGCATAAGCCGCGTCGCCTGCGACCGAGCCAATGTTGATAACATGCCCACGGTTGCGCTCCACCATGCCTGGAACTATGAGGCGTGTCATCGTCAGCAAGCCTTTGACATTAGTGTCAATCATCGTCTCCCAGTCGTCCAAGTCGCCCTCGTATTCCTTTTCCAGGCCGAGCGCAAGTCCGGCGTTGTTGACTAAAACGTCAACCTCTGCCCATTTGCCCGTGAGCGAACCGACCGCCGCCGTGGCCGCATTACGGTCACGTACGTCAAAAACCAAGGGCAGAACGTCAGCCCCCAGCCCTCTCGCAGCAGCCTCGACAGCCTTCAGCTTGTCAACGTTACGCCCTGTAAGTATGAGGTCATAGCCTCCACAGGCAAACTTTCTGGCGCACGCCTCGCCTATTCCGCTCGTCGCGCCGGTAATCAATGCGATTTTTCTTTCCATGAATTTATATTTTATTTTAGGAGTAAAGAAGTAAGGAGAGAAGGAGTAAGGAGACATGTCTTGCCAATAATTATTCCCTAAACATCGGCTCAAATCACAACTACTTACTCCTTCTCTCCTGTTACTCCTTTACTCCTTAATTCATTACTTACTCCTTCCCTCCTTACTCCTTCACTCCTATTTAAGTTCAAACAATATCTGGAGAATGCGCTCTGCAGTGCGTCCGTCCCAGCGGTCGGGCAGCGAACAGTGTTTCCATTGCCCCTTTACGATGTCCGTAACGGCGTCGGCCAAACGGTCGGCGTTCTCTCCTACGAGCACGTTAGAGCCTTGCTTGACGGTCTCTATGTGCTCCGTATAGCTGTTGAGCGTGGCACACGGCACGCCGTTGAACGTAGCTTCCTCGGCAACATTGCCCGAGTCGGTCACTATTCCCTTTGCGTTTGACGTGAGATAACCGAACTCCAAGTAGCCAAGAGGCTCTATGATATGGAAATTCGGGTAATCTTCCACCATCGGCCTTACCGTCTCCGCCGCAGCTGGACGCAGCGGAGCAAGCACCTGCACGCCGTCCGCCGCGCTGCACATTGCCGTGAGCATGGCTTCAAGATTTGCCCTGTCGGCCAGCAAAGCCTTGCGGTTGAGCGTGAAGACGATGTACTCATGCTCCTTTACTTGCAGTCCGTCGAGCACTGCCGGACGCACAAGCCGCGAGCGGTTGAAGCGCAACGTGTCCATCAAAATGTTGCCAACCATGTAGACCTTTGTCAACTCCGCGCCCTCGCGGGTTGCTATACTGGTACTCCCCATGCCTGCGGTGAAGAGCAGGTCGGACAGTCCGTCGATGACAAGACGGTTGATTTCCTTGGGCATCTTGATGTCAAACGAACGCGTGCCGGCCACGAGATGCGCCAGCGTAAGCCCGTGTTTCTTAGTCACTATGGCTACGGCCATAGTCGATGCGAGGTCGTCCACGACGATGACGACGTCCGTCGGATTGGCGGAAAGGTACGTGTCAAACTCCGACATGACGCGACCCGTCAGTTCATTAAGGTTGACACAGTCAACGCCAAGATACACATCAGGCGCCAGTATGCCCAAATCGTCAAACAAAGAAGGTTCAAGCGTGGGGTCGGCTTGCGCCCCGGTGTACACCAGGCGGTAGTCAACGGCCTTGCCGTCGGCCTTTGCCTTCATGACGGCACGCACCAAGGGAGCAACCTTTATGAAGTTGGGGCGCGCCCCGGCAACGATACAAATATTCTGCATATTCACTTTTTCTTTAATTGAGAATTGAGAGTTGGGAATGGAGAATTATGATTACCATTATCCCTTTGAACTTTAATCAAGCAAAGGTAATCATAATTCTCCATTCCCAACTCTCAATTCTCAATTATATTTACTCTGACTTGAATAAATCCTTGATGCCTCCTATGCTGCCCATAAGGTTGGTTGCCTCGTATGGCAGGTAGACGGTCTTGGTCTTGTCGCCCGTCGCCACGTCCTCAAGCATCTGTATGTACTTCTGCGCCAGGAGATAGTTGGCCGGATTGGTGCTCTTGCCCACGGCCTCGGTTATTTTCTCTATGGCTATTGCTTCGGCCTCCGCCTTGCGTATGCGGGCCTGCGCTTCGCCCTCGGCATTTAGTATAGCCATCTGCTTGTCGGCCTCGGCCTTGTTGATGATGGCGGTCTTCTCACCTTCCGACTTCAATATGGCGGCGGCCTTCTCGCCCTCGCTTGTCAGTATGGTGGCACGCTTGTTGCGCTCGGCCTGCATCTGCTTCTCCATTGCCTGGAGCACGCTTTCGGGCGGAGTGATGTCCTGAAGCTCGACGCGGTTCACCTTGATGCCCCATTTGTTGGTAGCGTCGTCGAGCACGGCGCGCAGCTTCGTGTTGATGGTGTCGCGCGAAGTGAGCGTCTGGTCGAGCTCAAGCTCGCCGATGATGTTGCGCAGCGTGGTCTGCGTCAGCTTCTCGATGGCGTTTGGCAGGTTGTTGATTTCATACACGGCCTTGAACGGGTCTACTATTTGGAAGTACAGCAGGGCGTTGATTTGCGTCTGAACGTTGTCCTTGGTGATGACGTTCTGCTTGTCGAAGTCGTACACCTGTTCGCGCAGGTCGATGGAATCTGTGTACAGATACCTGCCCCGGCGCACGGCCACTATTTCCTTGGCGCGGTCGATGAAGGGTATGATGATGTTGATGCCGGGCTTCAGCGTGGCGTAATACTTGCCGAGACGCTCTATTATCTTGGTCTCCGACTGTGGTATGATGACAAGACTTTTCTTGATTACCACCAACGCGCAGATTACCAGCGCGATAAGAACGATTGCGAATGTACTCATGTTATATAAAATTATTGGTTGTTTTATCAGTCAACACCCAACCCAACCCTCCCCAAGGGAGGGAGCTTGATTAGCGTCGCCAGTTAATAAAATATATTTAGTCGGTTATTACTTTTTATGAATGGGGCTGACATTCCTGACTACCATTGCCGGTATCCCGGCTCCCTCCCTTTGGGAGGGCGGGGGTGGGTGTCACGGTTATTATTATGCTCTCGCGGCCCACCACGCGGACGTTCTGCCCCAAGGGGATATACCCTCCGTCGGCAGAGACGGCCTTCCAGTCGTCGCCGTCGATGGCAACACGGCCGTAACCGCCCTGCTCTATGGCCTCGCTGACGCGGCCTATGCGCCCCATCAAGGCGTCGGCGTTACTCAAACGCTCGCGCCGTTTGCCGTGAAGCAAATTCGTAAGTTTGGGTCTCACAAAGAGCAACGACAGCAGCGAAGCCAGCACGAACACGAGCAACTGGCCGTAAAAGCCAAGCCCCAAGGCGGAGAACACCGCCGTAACGAGTGCGCCTATGGAAAAACATAGGATGAAGAAGTCGCCCGACGTGAGTTCGAGAATCAGGCAGACGATGACTACAAGCGACCAGAACTGCCACAGGTTGGCTGCGAAATAATCTATCATATTATGCGGTTTTACGGTTTATGGGTTATAAGGTTATGCGGTTTTTAGGTTTTATGGTTATGCGGTTATCGGGTTATGAGGTTTTGCGGTCCGTTGGTTCACGGCCTTCCAGGCTTTGTTCCACACCGCATGACCGTATAACCGTACAACCGTATAACCGCCAACATTTGTTTCTGCGAAGATAATCAAATTTATCGGTTGCGGCAAGAAATAATGTAATTATTTTAAGGCTGCAATGCCTGTGACGACATATAAAAACTGCAAAGACCGCTGAAATGATGTGTCAAGGCCGCTAAAACGACACGTTAGAGCCGTCAAAACAATGCGTTCGGACGGCCATTTCCACCGCCGTTTATGGTGAGTGTGTAAGTTCCTGATAATCAATGGCTTTGTAAAAGGCCGTCTTTTAGACGGCAAAACACGGCCTTTTAGCGTGCAATTCATGGCCTTTTACAATGCAAAAGACCGCCTATTGGGTTCATCCGCAGTTCAGGTGCATGGAATATAAAGCCAATAAGCATATACATCCTACTGTAATTCAGGCGGAGGGTAATATGTTTAGGCGGATTTGCAATCCGCCTAAATTTACTATAAGGATTTGTAATCCGCTCAAACCGCACATCTATAAAATGATGTATGTTGGTGAGCGGATTGCAAATCCGCATTTAGAAACCACCGGATTGCAAATCCGGTGGAACAAGTATGCTTACACCTGAACTGCGGATGAACCGCCTTCCGCAAAACCAACGGTTCAGAATATGTATTGCAGACGTGCCTGGGCGATGAAAAAGTCCTTGTCGTAGAAGCTGTTGCAATGGTCGCCCACCCATACGTAACTGCCGCCTAACTTCACGCCGATGTACTTGTTTAGATACCAGTTGACGCCCAATGAAAAGTCTTTCTCCTGTCCGCCGAAGACGCCGCTGCGGCCGTCGTTGAGGTCGGTATAGTTGAAACGCGCCACAAGTTCCACGGCCTTGGCCGACGACGGACGGCCGGGTATGGCGTACATGGCGTCATACTCAAAGCCTTCTCCACACAAAAGCCAGCTGCCCTGCACGTATCCGCCGTGGGCGGTGTACGCCTTCAAGCCGCCCGTGCGGTTAATCCTGTCGATAAAATACTCGCCTTGCACGAGCACCTTCCTCGACGTGTACAGCACTTCGAGCAGCCCTTTAAGCTCGCTGCCCATGCCGCTTACCCCGGCCTCAAGCAGCGGCGAGGGCAGCATCGACGTTACGCCGTCGCTCGACACCTCGCCCACGGGAGCGTCATTGTTGGCCTCCTTCGTGCGGAACGAGAATGCTCCGCCTACGTGGAACAGGCGGCCACGCCGCGCGTCGTGCGTGCGCCACACCGCGCGCGATGTCGATACGAGCGAATTCTTCTTGTCGTCACCTATATGGTTGATGTCGTTGTTGGTGTAAACGCCTGTCGCAAGATACCAGTTGCGGTTGTAAAAATGATACGTAACGCCGAGCTTCCTGCCGTCGGTGAACGCCAGGACGGAGGCCGCCGACTGGTGCAGGCGCAGGTCGGCGGTGCTGATGAGCATATCCATCGAAAACGGCTCGTAGCCGTTGCCGACGGAAAGCACGCCGCCGTTGACGTGGTAATTCAGCTGCAAATCCTTCACCGCCACCTTGCCTCCGCCAAGACCGATGTAGGCCTTAAGCTCGTATTTGCCGTAATTCGCCTTGAAACCCACGCGAAAATCCTCCAAACGGCAATACCCCTGCACGTCGTCCTTGCCGTAGCCTGTGGCCGTAGCGTCGAGAAGGGCGCGCGAACGGAACTTTACGCGCAGCGTGTCACCGGCCTGCACGCCGCCAGCCACGGCCAGCACAGCGGCCAGGCACAACGCCTTTAGCAATCTCATAACAAGCATCTGTAATCCTGATTTAGTACAGATGCAAAGGTAACGCGCGGCAGGATATGAAAAGATGAATTACTTATTTATAATAAACGCGCCGCTCATGGCCGCGCTTCATTAACATTCATGTCAAACGTATGCAACCGTTTCGCAACAACTGCCGTTACGTACAGCCAGCATATACATACGGCCAGCGGCCGACTTCACAGCCGGCCGCTGGCCTGTCATACAAAAACATTATGAATTTTATTTAGCGAACAAGATTTTCAGAAAAGTTTATCACTATACTGTATTTATGGATTTTGCTGCCTGTCACTGCGCCTGGCGGCAGCTGCGGCACTTGCGCTGGCAGTACCTCTCGCACTGTGCGCAGATGTCATAGCCCAGCATCGCCCCGAGGATAAAGTCCTCTTCGGGCGAAAGCAGGTTCAAAGGGCGCGTCACCATCAGCCTGATAGCGTCGAGACACTCCGGCCGGCCGAAGAAAAGGTTGACGCTGCCGTTGCCCACCGGCTGCACGATGTAGCCTATGTTCTGGCGGCGCAGGCGCGCCGTGGCAAGCTCCTCGTACTTGCTGTTGAAGGTGAACAGCACCATGCGGCGCACGCCTTTCTTGTACTCGTATATATGGTTGGTCAGCACCCTCATGTCGGGAGGCAGTATCTCGGTCTGCATAGGCTTTCGGTTTACAGGCTGTTTTTGATTTGTTCTATCCACGCGTCGATGCGGCCGTCGGTCTTGTCGTCCTCGTTGACGTCGTCAAGGGCAAGCCCGACGAACTGCCCGTCGATTACGGCCGCGGAGTCGTTGTAGGTGTACCCGTCGGTCGGAACCTGCCCTACGAACCTTGCGCCGCTGTCTTTCAGCCCGTCGTAGATTTCGGCCATGGCGGCACAGAACGTATCGCCGTAAGACTCGCAGTCGCCGCAGCCGAAGAGGGCGACGGTCTTTCCGCCGAGGTCTGCCGCCTTGAGCTTGTCAAGCCCGTCGTACCAGTCGTCCTGAAGCTCGCCTGCTCCCCATGTAGAAGTGCCCAGCAGAAGGTTCTTGTAACCGGCTACGGTGTCGGTCGTGATGTTTGCAACGTCGTACACATCGGCCTGGGCTATGCCCAGCCTGCCTGCTATTTTCTCGGCTATCGCCTGGCATGTGCCGGTGGAAGAGCCGTAGATTATGCATGTTCTGTCCATATCTGCAATCTGTTTTTAATTGTTTGATGTTTACGTTTGCAAAGATACAGCTTACAGCGGCGGCGCGCAATACCTAAAAATAGGGTTTCTGCAAATACCGAGAAATGGTTACGCTCAAACGAAAAAGGCCGCCCGGCATTGCTGCCGGGCGGCCTTTACTATGAGATTTCAGTTTACTTAATCAAACCACGGTTTACGAACGTTGCGTTGAGCAGGCGCAGGTACTTGCGGTACTGGCTGTCGGTGAGCACCGAGCGCATGTACTTCAAATCCTTCTGCAAAGCCTTCTGTACCAAAGCCTCGCGCTCGTCGGCGTTAGCTCCTGCGGCGTTCATCATGTCGGCGCAGAACGAGGTGTGGATGTCCTGTACGGCTTCCGCCTGGTCGATTGACAGTCCGAGACAGTCTGAAAGCCTGCTGTAGTTCACCTCCATGTTGTAGGCGTTTGCATTTTCAGCGTTGTTCAACTTTTCGTTGTCTGCAAATGTCATAGTCATGCTGAGCACAGCTACGACGGTTAAAAACAATCTTTTCATAATCCTTAAAATTTACTTTTACCTTTGGGCGTCGGTACTCTTCTCGCGAATCGCCTCGGCCCGTTATCCTAAAACTATTAACTCTTTTGTCTTTCGACGGTGCAAAGATACGGCCATTTTCGCTTTCATGGTGCAAAAACATCACACTGTTTGCGTTAACAGCTTACTTTTTTGACCTAAATCAAAGTTCAAGCTGCAATATTGCAAACGTATTACAGCATTTGTCTGTTATTTTGTCACAATATGTAACATGGTTGTCACACATTGTGACAACGGCGGCACAAACCATATAATAACGCGAGTTCGGTATAACAGCTATTTCTCTACAATTTGCGAGCACCGTGATTGTAATATTGCTTCAAGCGGCGTTTGCATTTTGTCATTCCGCGCTCCGACGCGGAATCCAGTACACAAACAAGGCAAAAACAAGGCCGTTTACACTGGATTCCGCGTCGGAGCGCGGAATGACAAAATGCAACTGACCGCTTGGATAATGATTATAGCGGTAATAGTTTTATGCCGAACTGACGTTATAAAAGGTAAGCCAGGCATCGTTTTCACGCCGTTTGCCACCCCATGCGCAACTGCCTGACTGCCAGCACGTTGCCACCAGCCTTGCAAAAGGCCACCTTTTGCGTTGTAAAAGATGGCCTTTTGCAAGACGAAAGACGGCCTTTTACAACGCGAAACACGGCCTTTCACAAAAGCACGAACAAAATAATGCGGCGGCGATGGCCGCAAATCGGATTTTTATCCCTATATTTGCACGTCGAAAACATCAACAACAAAGAAAATGGAAAGCAACCTTAACAAATACATCGCGGTGGCATACAAGCTGTACACCGTGGACGGAGAAGTGAGCGAACTTGTGGAAGAGGCAACCGACGGAGAGCCGTTCCAGTTCATAAGCGGCTACGGCATAGCCCTCGACGCGTTCGAGCAGAAGGTAGCCGCGCTGGAAAAGGGCGCGGAGTTTGACTTCACACTGACAAAGGACGACGCCTACGGCGACTACGAGCAGGAGCATGTGCTCGACCTGGACAAGGCCATCTTCTCCATAAACGGCCACTTCGACCACGAGAACATATACAAGGACGCCATCGTGCCGCTGCAAAACGAGGACGGCAACAGGTTCTACGGACGAGTGCTCGAAGTAGGCACCGACAAGGTGAAAATAGACCTCAACCACCCCTTGGCAGGCAAGACGCTCAACTTCAAGGGGCACATCGTAGAGTCGCGCGAGGCCACAAACGAGGAAATAGAGGGCCTTGTAAATCGCATGAGCGGCGAAGGCTGCTGCTGTGGAGGGCACGGCGACGACGGCTGTTGCGGCCATCACCACGACCACGAGGGCGGATGCTGCGGCCATGACCACGGCCACGGGGACGGCGGATGCTGCCACAGGAAGTAATGAATAATTAATAATGAATAATGAAAAATCATGCTTTGACAGGCTAATCACCGCAGGGCGATTTTTCATTATTCATTATTAATTATTCATTCCACCATTATTCATTTTTCATTTTTAACTATTCATTCCACCATGCGTAACACTTTCGGCAACCTGCTGCGCCTCACCACCTTCGGCGAAAGCCACGGGGCGGCCATCGGCGGAGTGCTCGACGGATACCCGGCAGGCATCGACATCGACATGGATTTCATCCAGGCCGAACTTGACCGCCGCCGACCCGGACAGAGCGACATAACCACCGGGCGCGACGAAGCCGACCGCGTGGAACTGCTGAGCGGCGTGTTCGAAGGCCGCTCTACGGGCTGCCCCATCGGCTTCATCGTCAGGAACACCAACCAGAGGTCGGCCGACTATGACGAAATGCGCACCGCCCTGCGCCCGTCGCACGCCGATTACACGTACACTTGCAAGTACGGCGTGCGCGACTACCGCGGCGGCGGCCGCTCGTCGGCACGCATCACAATCAGCCGCTGCGTGGGCGGCGCGCTGGCAAAGCTGGCCCTGCGGCGGCTCGGCATAAGCGTGCAGGCGTACACGTCGCAGGTGGGCGGCATCGCGCTCGACAACGACTACCGCCTGTACGACCTCTCCAAGACCGACGACAACATAGTGCGCTGCCCCGACGAGGCCAAGGCCGGCGAGATGGCGGAGCTTATAAGAGAGGTGAAAGCGGCAGGCGACACCGTGGGAGGAACAATAACCTGCGTCGTCAAAGGATGCCCGGCAGGACTGGGCGAGCCGGAGTTCGGCAAGCTGCACGCCGCCCTCGGCGCGGCCATGCTCGGCATAAACGCCGTAAAGGGCATTGAGTTCGGCACGGGCTTCGCCTTCGCAGCCATGCGCGGCAGCCAGGCCAACGACGCCTTTTGCAACGACAACGGGCGCATATCCACCGCAACCAACCACAGCGGAGGCATACAGGGAGGTATCAGCAACGGACAGGACATTTACTTCCGCATAGCCTTCAAGCCCGTGGCAACGCTCCTGCAAGAACAACATACCGTAACCGTAGACGGACAACCGACAACCCTCAAGGCGCGCGGAAGGCACGACCCGTGCGTGCTGCCACGGGCTGTACCAATAGTGGAAGCCATGACAGCAATGACACTTCTTGACTACTATTTGATAGAAAAAACAAACAATTTGTAGTTTTTTAACAAATGGGGGGGTAAAATTCATGCCTAATACTTTGCAAATTACAAATATTGCAGTATCTTTGCACTGACAATTCAGGGTTTGTGAAAATCTTGATTTCGTCAATTTAAGTCTAGTTTAGTTTTTGTGTTGGTTGAGAGCGGTCAATTGGCCGCTCTCTTTTCGTTTGCCATAAAACAAGCAAACGCCACGCCGGAGAACATCACCCCTCATGCGTTAAAAGATGTATCATTATGAAAAAAAACAAAACCCATTCTTCGTTTGGCGGCTTTTTTTCGTACTTTTGTTGGCAGAATGAACAAAAAACGACAACCAAACTAACATCAATTCAACAAAAACATGAAAAAGATTTGCTCAATGTTGCTGCTCATCATGGCGGCAGTCACAGTCCAGGCGCAGCTGCTCTGGAAAGTAACAGGCAACGGCCTGCAAAAGCCTTCGTACATAATCGGCACATACCACCTGGCCGACGCGTCGTTCGCCGACAGCATTAAGGGTCTCAAGGCAGCCTTGGACGCATCTGAACAGGTGTACGGCGAAATAATAATGGCCGACATGACTTCGCCCGAAAACATGCAAAAGATGCAGGCGGCGATGATGCTTCCCGACGGACAGACCATAGACAAGCTCTACAACGCCGACGAGATGGCACGCATCAATACGCTGGTGAAAAACGTATTGGGCGTTGAACTGACCAACCCCATGGTAATGCAGCAGCTCGGCAAGCTGACTCCATACGCCTTGCAGACGCAACTCGGAGTGCTCATTTACATGAAAAAGCATCCCGTATTCAATCCCAATAACGGCTTTGACAGCTACTTCCAGAAGGAAGCCGCAGCCAAAGGAAAGAACGTAGGAGGACTGGAGACGTTTGACTTCCAAATCAACACGCTGTTCAAAAGCACTACAATGGAACGCCAGAAGCAGCTGCTGCTCTGCCTGGCGGACAACCTTGAGTTCAACGAAGAACAGACTGAAAACATTATAAAGGCGTTTTTCGCGCAAGACCTTGACGGCATCGAGAAGGCAATGGACGCCAAGATGAACAACACCTGCGACGGAACGCCCGAGGAAAAGGAGACGCTCATCTACGCACGCAACGACAACTGGATGAAGCAGATGCCTGAAATAATGAAGCAGAAGAGCACCTTGTTCGCCGTAGGAGCTGGCCATCTGCCCGGCGAACGCGGCCTGCTGGCACAGCTGAAAAAGGCCGGTTACACCGTAGAAGGCGTGAAATAACGCGCTGACAAACATTCAATAATACGAAAAACGGTCGGACATTTAATTTTGTCCGACCGTTTTCTTTTCATGTAACAGCTGATATAACGACCAGCTGTACGTTTATTCCAACGCTCCGATTATTTCCCTTACAGACTTGCATCCGTGCGCGTCGAGCCACTCGTTGATGCCGTCGCGCACCTTGATTGTAACCTCCGGGTCGATGAAATTGGCCGTGCCAATCTCGATGGCGGTAGCCCCGGCCATGATGAACTCTATTGCATCGCGTGCGTTACAGATGCCTCCAAGGCCGATTACAGGGATTTTCACCGCCTTTGCCACCTGCCAAACCATGCGCAAGGCGACAGGCTTCACCGCCGGGCCGCTCAATCCTCCAGTGCCGATACTTAGCATAGGGCGGCGCTTCTCGATGTCGATTGCCATACCCATAAGCGTGTTGATGAGCGACACGGAGTCAGCTCCCTCCGCCTCTACGGCGCGCGCTATCTCGGCGATATCCGTCACATTGGGCGACAATTTCACGATGAGCGTCTTGGGATAACGCGCCCTAACGGCCCTGACAACGCTCGAAGCACCGGCACATGTAACGCCGAACGCCATGCCGCCGTCCTTCACGTTGGGGCAGGATATGTTCAGCTCGATTGCCGGAATGCGCTCCAATTCAGCTATGCGGGCGGCGCATTCGGCGTAGTCTTCAGGCGAAGAGCCGCTCACATTGACGATGAAATTGGTGTCGATGTCCTTTATTTCCGGGTAAATATGCTCGCAGAAGTAGTCCACTCCCTTGTTTTGCAGGCCGACGCAGTTAAGCATACCCGAAGACGTCTCTACCATACGGGGGTAGTCGTTGCCCTCGCGCGGCTTCAAGGTGGTGCCCTTCACTATTATGCCTCCTATGCCTTCAAGGGGCACGAAATCAGCAAATTCAGGCCCGTAACCGAACGTTCCCGATGCGGTCATAACCGGATTTTTCAACCGCAAACCCTTTATTTCAACGCTTAAATCTGCCATAACAACTTATTTATATTAAATACCGGACCTTCCTTGCACACACACAGGTTGCCTTCAACCGTCTTCTCAACGCAGCAGAGGCAAGCGCCAAGGCCGCAGGCCATCATGTTTTCAAGCGAAACTTCGCACTCTATGCCGCGCGACTTGGCGTATTTCGCAACGGCGACCATCATCGGCTTAGGGCCGCACGACGCTATACGGTCGAAACGTACCTCGTCAAGCACAGAATGGTTTGTCACGAAACCGCGCTCACCGGCCGTCCCGTCCTCCGTGGTAAGGCACACGCGGCCATACTTCTCGAACTCGTCAAGCATGAGCAAATCGCCCTTTGAGCGCGCTCCGAGCAGGAAAACGGGCTTGCAGCCTACGTCATTCAGCCGCTTGCCGAAGTAAAGCAACGGCGCGACTCCCACGCCGCCGCCCACCAAAAGCACATTTTCCGTAGCGCAGGAAGGCATCGTGAAGCTGTTGCCCAATGGGAACATGCAGTTCAACACGTCGCCTGCCTGAAGACCGGCGAGGCGGCGCGTGCCGTCGCCAACGGCCGCAACGAGCAGCCACAGCTGGTTAGCGTCATAATCAACAAAGTTTACCGAAATAGGACGGCGCAGAAAAGTAGAGGGCGAACCGTCAACCCTTACCTCGACAAACTGCCCCGGAAGAATATCGGGCAGCCTGCCGTCCTGCGTCAGTTTGATGAGGACATGCTTGCCGGAAACATGTTCCACAGAGACGACCCACAGGTCAGAAACATATTTTTTCATGCTGTATCTATTTTTCTTTAATATTAATGTAAACGTGCGTTTCCTGTTGCAAAAGTACAAAATATGGACGCGCAATCCAAAGGATAAGCGGCCAAACAGCTAAAAAAGGCGGACATTAAACGCCGCCAACAGGCAAGCGCACGCCGTAACGCATATTTACGCTTCTGCAAAAGACCGTCTTTCGCCTTGCAAAAGACCGTCTTTTACACGCCAAAAGGCCACCTTTCACAGCGTAAAAGGTGGCCTTTTGCAAAACGGCATGACAACCGGCATCGTGTCGCCGGTCATTTCTTGGGCACAAAGCTCTCGTAAGTAAGGTCGTCAAAGTACACCCTGATTTCGGTGATTTGCCGCTGCGGACGCTCCACATACCTTATTTCGGGCTTCATCTGGGCGGCATACCCCCTCTGTTGCGGACGTGACCCACCAGCATCTCCACCGCCTGCGAACAAATCGGGTACGCGTCCTTCAATATGAGATGGCGGCATGCCGTTGTCTGTTCCACCGTCACCAGGCTGTACGTCGCCGTCGTCCTTCGAGTCGTTGAACATCTGTCCGTGGCCGAACATCAGCCAGTCCGTATTCAAGTTTGGTATTTTACTCTTTATTGCCTCTACCGTGTTAAGGGTAGGACGGGTGCGGTCGTTGAAGATGCTGCTAAGCGACGCGGCGTTAATTCCTATGAAGTTGGCAAAGGTCTGCTGGCTCATGTGCTGGGCCTCCATTATCTGCCTGATTCTGTCTTTCATCTCTGTCATAATCGTATGTTCAGCTCTAATTTCCCGATTTTTCTAAGATTTTACAAAGGTAAATCAAAAAATTTAATTACACAACAAATCTAAAAGAAATTAGGAGATTAAATTTTTAGGTTTAGATATTTATATTTACAAACACAAATCATCATTTCTTTGCGTTTTGAAATTACAAATACAAATCTAAATCAACGTCTGTAAATATGGCGTAAAGCTATAATCCAGCCTTTTTGTGCAAGTAATTCATTATAAATCTGTTATTTAACCGCGATACAAGCAAAAACTGGCGTTTATGCAATAAATGAATGGTTAAAATACGGAATAAGATTGAACAAACTCAAAGTAAAACGCCTTTTTGCACTGAAAATCAGCGTATTACAAGCTAAAACACGTTTTGTATAAATATGTCTCGTAATTTATTAATTTGAATATTTTGATTAATAAACATATATTTAATCATGAAATACACAACAAACAAACATAAATTTAGACTTTTGAAACATCAAATTGGTTTGCAGATAATAAATATTTAAGGTTCTAAAATCAACAATTATATATATTAATAAATGCTAACACTAAATCAAGGAGCCCTTTTTAGGGCAAAAATCGCGTTTTTTCCGATATTCCGAAACGATGGTAAAGTTGCTTGAAAATACGCTATTCTCAGAGCGTCAAAAATCATAAAACTGCCTGATTTTTAACGCTTTTACCCTTGTTTTTTATGTACATGAAAACTGATGAAATAGAAAAAAAGAGGTCGTTTTTCGACCTCTTTTCAGTGTAAAATGAAGAAAATCAGCTCGCGAAGCAACTCCCCTATGGGCGTATTCGGGTTGTCAAGCCCCTTGCTTTTGGCGTCTGTCTCCCTGATTTTCGATATAATCTGCATCACCTTCACGCCGGTGTAGTTCCGCATGCCCGTCAGGTAGTCTCTCGCTGCCCACCCTCCCCTAAGGTCGAGCCAACGTGCCACGCCGTCTTCAGTATAAGGCCGCGGCGCGTAATACGCTATGAGCAGGTTCTGGAAATAAGAGAACAGCATCGGCACGAGCATGTATGCGTTGCCAGCCTTCGGATTGCCGTTGAAGTAATAGAGTATGCGGTTGGCCTTGGCAACGTCGCGGTTGACGATGGCCGAGCGCAGCTCGAAGGCGTTGAAGTCCTTGCTCACCCCGATGCGCGCCTCCACCACTTCGGGCGTTATGCGCCGGTCGTTGTCCGTGAGCGAAAGGATTAGCTTGTCAAGCTCACCGGTTATTCGGCTAAGGTCGGCCCCTATGTGGTCGGCTATCATCTGCGCGGCCTTGTTGTCGATGGTGGCGCGGCCGTTCACCTTGAGGTAATTCTCGATGAAGGCAGGCAGTTCGTAGTCGCGCTTCTTCTTGCTTTCAAAGACAACGCCAACCGCCGCGGCCTTGGCCAGTATTTTCTTGCGTCCGTCGATAGAGCCGTTCTTGTGGCATATTACGAGCACCGTAGTCTGCATGGGCTTCTCCACGTACCGCTCCAGCCGCTCCCAGTTCTTAATGTTCTGCGCCTCTTTTACGATGACTACCTGCCTTTCGGCCATCATCGGGTAGCGGCGCGCCATGTCAACGATTTGGTTTGGCTGAACGTCGGAACCGAAAACGACCGACTGGTTGAAGTCGCGCTCCTCAGGCTTTAGGGCGTTGGCCTCGATGAACGACGAGACTTTGTCAATATAATAACCCTCCTCGCCCATCAATATGTACACCGGCGCATATCTGCCTTCACGCAGGTCGCGCATTATGCTGTCGTAGGTAGCAATCTTCTTTTCGGCCATATAAATAATGGTTTACGTGCGCACGGACGGCAAAAAACGTGCAAAAACAAAGGTTTTCAGCCGTTATTCATTATCTTTGCCGACGCATAACGCACTTTCAGAATGCAAATTTAATAAAATGTATCGATTAAACCTACCACAATACGAAATAAAAATAACACAGCGACAAGGCAAGCCTTACATCCTCGACACGCTGCGCCGACGCTACGTCGCACTGACGCCGGAGGAATGGGTGCGCCAGCATTTCGTCCACTTCCTCACCGAACTGAAAGGCTATCCGCCGTCGCTGCTTGCCAACGAGGTGGAGCTTCGCGTGGGCGACAAGCGCCTGCGGTGCGACAGCGTGCTGTACAACACAGCTGCGCAGCCCGTCATGCTCATTGAATACAAAGCCCCTACGGTGCAGCTTACGCAGCGCGTGTTCGACCAAATCACGGCGTACAATATGCTGCTGCACGTAGATTACCTCATCGTAAGCAACGGCCTGCAACACTATTGCTGCCGCATGGACTACGAGAACCACACGTACACCTTCCTGCGTGACATCCCTGAATATAACGAACTATAAGCCATGAAAAAGGAAACAAAGGCAAGAATACTTGCAACCATCATCCTGATGCCCATTTACGGGGCAATATGCTACGCCCTTTACAGCCTCGACGTAATGTCGAAAGACAGCGCGATTGGCTGCTTCATAGCAATGGCAACCGTCGAACCAATCCTGTATCTAATCAAGAAAAGCAACCAAAGGTAGCCCGTTTGACGGCTTACGCATAAATCACAAAGCCCCGGCTTTCACAAGCCAGGGCTTTGATGTATTCCGAAGGATTGACCCTTCGGACATAATTCAATATAGACATAAAAACTAAAAATACGTGTCCTGGCCGTAATGGCTTATCAGTCGTACTTGTCAGAGTCTACCTCGCCGTAAATCAGGCGGTAGTCAACAACGCCTTCCTCGTTGAAGTTGCAGCGAGCAACAAACTCCCCTGTCCCTTTGTCAAACCGTATTACGGAGTACTTCTCAATGCTGCCGTCGGCATTCGCCACGACTATCGTGTTACCGTCCATGCGCCACGCGTCCCAGTCAAAATCGTAATCAGAGTTGCCGCCGTATATGTCTCCGTCGTCAAAAAACTGCACCCCGAGAGACCCGCTGGCTACCACTTCGCCGTCAAGGTAGTCCTCGTAATAATCCATAAAGAGGGTTTCGCCCTTCAGCAAACTGCCGTAATTGTCGTCATCGTCGTCAGAACAGGATGTAAGCAACACCGCTGGCAACAACGCCATGCAGAAAAACATCAAAAGCTTTTTCATCACTTAGAATATGTTTCATGTGCCTATAAACTCCCCGATTCGGCCATTAAACATTTAAAAACGAAAAGACGTGGGAGTCTCTACTTCTCGCTTATCCCACGGTCAGGCTCTCGCATTGCCTATGCACAAGGATAAGCAACCGCAGTTAGCCCACGCCGTGAGATATTATACTTTATCTTCCTGCCATTCACGCAGGAAGAAGCATAATACACCCAACGTGGACGCTCCCGGTGCCGCATCTTCTTGTACATAGTCCAATTTGCGAGATTTGACCGTAGAAGACAACGTCCGTAAACGTCCTTTACCTGTAAATGTCGACCCACAAGCCCTTGCGGACTAACTGAATCGGTGCAAATATAGCGAAAATAGTACAAATACGAAAATTTATTTCACTATTTACAAGTACATTTTACATGTACAACAAAAAAGCATTACATGGCAAGAATGCAAATCATTGACAATCAGCAGCTTGGCAATACGTCATGTTTTACCTTGCAAAAAGTGGTCTTTCAGACGGCAAAAGACGGCATATTGGAATGCAATATGGCATCTTTTGACAAACAACAACATCTTGAATGGCAAACCAGCTTAACCCTCCCGAAGTGAAGAAGATTAAAATGACAGGAATTACAAAGGCCCGACTTGTGAAAGCCGGGCCTTTGATGTATCATCAGGCCATGCCGTGAGGCATGGCGTATATCGCCATACAACGATTGAATTTGTCAGAAATTATAACCGATACCAAGCATCCAATTGCTATTCTTTACCGACAAGTCTCTTAACTGGTCACGGTATTCACGGCTTACTTCTATGCTGTTTGTAAGGCCAAATTCATACGCAAAGCCCACGTAATAATGCTTGGCGAACGTAAATCCTGCACCAACCTGCAAGCCGCAGTCAAACCGATTGAACTTAATATCCTCCAAATCGTCGCCGAAAAAGTCATACGAATACCTATCTGTGTTATACTCATCCCAAGTTTCAATCTTACATTTTCCGCCTACTCCATACGCGAAATAAGGACCAAAGTTAACTTGCAATTGCACCACGTCACCAAAATCGCAGCGATAAGACAACAACACAGGAATTTGCAGATACAATGGGCTGCCCTTAATTTCATAACCACCCTTAGAATAACCGTTATATATTATATGTTCGTATCTTGCTCCTTTGCTTTGCAGATAGAGTCCAGACTGCACGTAAAGGCTCTTTACTATTGGTATGTCTGCCACCACGCCTACATGGAATGCCGTGCGACTGCTGATTTGAAATTCTCTGTGATTAGCCTCTGCAGACACATGTGTGAAGTTCAATCCTGCGCGGATGCCGAACGTAACGCCACGGTCGGTCTTTTCTGTTGAGAAAAACACGGGTGAATTACCACTATTTTGAGCCGACACTACCAACGTTTCCATAGCAAGAACGGCCATAAACAAAAATTTCTTCATACACTATATGAACTCTTTTTTTATGCGCACCGCCGGTTCCATGCGATGCAAGTTTACAATAAAATTCAGCATTCTCAAAATCAAAAAGGCAATACGTAAAAGGCGTGGAACCGTCCTTTACGCCCACTGAGGTTCTGGAATACCTAACAACGCCTAAAGTCAGTCCACGCCATGCAGCGTGAACGTATAACTTCATTCTATCGCGTTGTTTTGAAATTTTCCAGATTTCAGAGGGCAATGAATAAAAGCTAACGCTCTTTTATGTAAAATCTCTCTATGTCATTTATATTCTATCGTTCTTGTATCATAGGCTTTTCATTTGAAAATCAACACTTAAATCATATGCAGAAATAAAATCTCCGCGATGCAAAGATACAAGTTTATCTTCAAATTTATACACACTTTCTGCATTTTTCACAAAGTATTCTCTTCATTTTTCATTGATATAAAACTAACTTTGACGTTCTTTTCAACATACAGACACATTGCACAGGAGCACATCGAACAGCCACAATATCAGGCGTTGCAGGCGTTTGCCCAACTCACTGACAATCAGCAGCTTGGCAATACGCCATGTTTTACATTGCAAAACATGGCCTTTCAGACGGCAAAAGGCGGCATATTGGAATGCAAAAGGCGGCAAATCGCAATGCAATTTGCCGCCTTTTGCAAAACCGGCGATGACCTGCCGCATGCAGACTACATTCCCCTTGCCTTGTAGATGCGTTCTTTTGCCTCGTTGATTTCCTGGAATTTCTTTTCCGCCGCGCGGCGTATGTCGTCGCCGAGGGCGGCCACGCGGTCGGGATGATGCTGCAAGGCGAGCTTGCGGTAGGCGCGACGCACTTCGTCGTCGGTCGCGTCGGACTTCACGCCGAGCACTGCGTAGGCGTCGTCGAGCGTGCCTCCGGTGAGCTTGAGCATCGAGTCAAGGTCGGCGTCGGCCATGCCCATGCAGCGCGAAACGTCCCTCAGGGCGTCCACTTCGCTGCCCGGCACGCTGCCGTCGGCCTGCGCCAGCATCACGAGGAAGTTAAGCAACTGCAGCCTTTGGGAATAATCCATATTGGCGGCGATTTGCGCGCAACTCTCGCGTATTACGTTCTTGAACGCCCCTGGGCGGCCTGCCTCCATGCGCTTCTGCTCGTCGAAGAGGCGCAGCAGTATCGCGTTGCCCTGCTCCACGGCGGCTTCGCCGAAGTTCTGGCGCAGGAAACGGCGCACAAACTCCATTTCGGAGTGCATCACGCGGCCGTCGGCCCTGATGATGTATGAGGCCAGCACGAGCAGCGAAAACAGGAAACTATTGCGCTGCCCCTCGTAATACTGCCGCCTGCGAGCCTCCTCCCATGCGTCGCCGCCTCCCATGAAGCCGTCCGCCTTGCGGTCTTCACCCGTGTTGACGGCCTTCAGTCCGTAATCAAACAACGCACCCAAGGCCACTCCGGCCAGTGCTCCCAACGCGCCACCCGACATGAAGCCGAGTATGCCGCCTATCCATTTACCTGCTGACATATTATTCTTTAGTTGACAAGTTACGAGTGACGAGCAGACAAGGAGATGCCATCTATATGCCGTCACGTGCTGATTTTACGAATACAAAAATAACGCCATTGCCGCAAACAATGGCGTTATTCAACGTGCTTTACCTTTAATTAACAGAAAATAAAGCACTTAAAGCATATCAAGCCCTTTCCCTTCGGGAGGGTTGGGGTGGGTGTTCACCACGCCTCTAACGCCTCTTCCACACCCTTTACGAGCATGGACAGCTCGGCCGCGAGCAGCCTTACGGTCTGCACGCGCAGCTTTCCGCCGCTGTATTCCTTCCTCTGCGTGATGGCAAGCAGCGGCGCACCGCCTTCCGTTGAAACGCCGAACGTAACGTCGCCGCTAAGCGAACGCACCATAAGTCCCGGCGGAACAGCCTCGCCAGAAGGCAGTCTGCCGTCCAAAAGGCGGATGGCTGCAAGAAACTCGGCCAGCTCCTTGCGGTCGAAAAACAGTTTTTCACGCTCATATCCGCCGCCTGCGGCCTGCACGCTGTGCGTGACTTTTAGGTACGTCTCCGCCCCACTATCGATAAAATCAAGGTAGAGCGTGCCACGTTTCAGCCTCAACGCCCTGCTCCATTGGCCTGGATTACCCTGCTTCGGCTCTTCCCTTGCCGGCTCTGCACCCGCCTTTTCCTGCATGTTCAGCCACGGCTGACCGTTCTCCAGATACTCCACGTTGTCAAAACCGGCCAGCGCACGCTCCAGCTTTCCGCCCTTCGTGCAATAACCTACGACCGTTTTCTGCGCCAAAGAGAGCATCAGCACGTTCCTGTCGAACGCCGAACGTGCCGTCACACTGTGCACGCTCCCGTCGCAATGGGTCACTATGAGCAGCCTGCTTTCGCTCAAAGCGGTGCGCACGTCGTCGCCCCAACGGTCAGGCATCGCCTCCGCCAGACAGAGGATTGCAGGTATTCCGCGCTGCAAAAGAGTGGTGAACACGGCGCGCTCCATTGGCGACTGGTTGCCGCACATCACGCAGTCACGCTCCGCCGAGAGGCCGAGCATCCACTTGCCTACAAGGTATTCCAGCCCGTCGGGTGTCTTCCGCGAGCACACAAAGGCCGTTTTCTCGCGCTGCAAAAGCGCCTCGTTGCCAAGTTTTGACAGTATTTTCATAAATCAAGAATTAAGAAACGCATGGATTATAACAGTCGGCAAAGCGCATGGCAAAAGTCATTTTACAACCCGTTGTAAAACAAGCTGTTACGCAAAGCCGCGCTTTGCTGCTGCGGTCACGTCCTTTTCCTCTCCATCTTGATTAGCAGCAGCCCTATGGCAGTCCATACAAGCTCGCGCAGGCGCACTATAAGGGCAACGAAGATGCCTGCCCCTGCCGTGAGCGACAGACCTGCGGCCGACATGACGAAGCCGCCCTCGCGGCCGCCCAACTGCAATGGGAGGAAAAACAGGAGATTGGCAAACAGGCTGGTGAAGGCGAGTATTAACACGCATTGGGCAAACGTTGCGCTGACTCCCGGCAAGACCAATAGGATGAACATTATCTCAAGAGCCGAGCAGAAACGACATGACAGCTCAAGCAGAACGGCGGCAACGAACGTCTTGGGGTTCTGTCCGTGCAGGGCGGCAATCTGGCTGTCGATGGTTGCCAGTTGCTCCTTGTGTTTCTCGATAAAGCGGCTTGCCCTCCGCTTCAGGCCGGGAATATGGCGCGCCAGGCGCATAAGCCTTGCAGCCATGCCGTCGCGGTAGCCTTTCAGGAAGAACCATACGCCCAGCGAGCAGAACGCTCCGGCAGCGACGAGCAGTACTCCCGTGAAGACACTAAGCGGCTGCGTAAGCAAATAGAGCAGGATGGACAACAGCCAGAATATGAAGTGGCTGAAGATGTGGGTCATGGCATAGAGTATGACTGACGACGTAGCACGCTCCGTTCCGATTTTAGGCTTCAAGACCATGACGCGGTAAGGCTCTCCGCCCATAAGTCCGCAAGGCGTAGCATAGTTGAGGGCGAAGCCCGACACAGTGATTTTGTATAGCCAGAAGAAGTTTATGCCGTCCTTGCCGCTACGGCCGCTGCGTATTATTATGTACCACGCTGCGGTGTTGAACATGTAGAGCAGCGCCCACAGCGCAAGCACGGCGACAAACCAGTAGCCCGTGCTTCTGACCCCAGTCACGGCCTCGCGCCAGTCAAGCTGTGTAAGCATGGCTGCAAGTACGACCACGCCGAACAGGAAGAACATGTTTTGATACTTCTTCTTCATTGGATGATTGGGGTATTAGAAGTTGAGGATTGAGAATGCGGAGGTGAGGATTATGACTGCCTTATAAGCTTTCATGTGTCAAAGGCAATCATAATTCTCACCTATAATTCCCAATATTCAATCCTCAACTCTTCTCGTTCTTTTCGTTTTTCTTAGGTATGTTGAACCGCGTTTTCTCGCTGTCGTCGCGCTTCTCATGATACAGTTTGGCCAGCGGACGCGCAAGCGGCTCATCGTATGCGGCACGGTTGCGGAACACGTCGATGGCCGTGTAGACGGCCTGACGGAACGAAGCCTCGTCGGCCATGTTCTTGCCTGCAATGTCGTATGCCGTGCCATGGTCGGGAGAGGTGCGCACAAGCGGAAGCCCAGCAGTGAAGTTGACTCCGCAACCACGGTCAAGCGCCTTGAATGGGGCGAGACCCTGGTCGTGATACATGGCGAGCACGCCGTCAAACGCTTCATAAGAGCCTCGTGCGAAAAAGCCGTCGGCGGCGTATGGGCCAAAGGCATACACGCCACTGTCAGACAGTTCTTTGACTGCCGGGGCGATGATGTCACGCTCCTCTGTGCCGAGCAGGCCCTCGTCACCAGAGTGCGGATTAAGAGCCAGCACGGCGATGCGTGGGTTGGAGATGCGGAAGTCGCGCTTCAACGACTCGTTGAATATGCGTGCTTTCTCAATGATGCGCTCCTTGGTTATGGCCTGCGGCACATCCTTAAGCGGCATATGGGTGGTGACAAGAGCTACACGCATGCTCTCATCGAGCAGGAGCATGAGCGACTTTGCACCGCCGCCAACACGCTGTTCAAGGTATTCGGTGTGTCCGCAGAAGCTAAATCCTTCGCCCTGTATGTTGTTTTTGTTGATTGGAGCAGTCACAAGCACGTCGAACAAACCCTTTCTGTAATCGTCAACAGCACGCTCAAGCGCTTTGAACGCAGCCGTACCGGCATCTCTTGAAGGGTTGCCCAGCTCCACCTTGACTTCCTGCTCGAAGGTGGTAAGCAGGTTCAGCTTGCCAGGATGAGCGTCTTCGGCCGAGTTTATGATTGTGAAATTGGCCTGTATGCCGAGGGCGTTGCGGTGGTATGCGGCCACTTTAGGCGAGCCGTAAACGATAGGCGTGCACAGTTCGAGCATGGCAGGCTCGGCGAATGTCTTGAATATAACTTCATATCCTATGCCGTTAGTGTCTCCGTGGGTTATCGCTACCCGTATTCTTTTGTCTTCCATAATGCTTTGTTGTTATGTTGTTCCTTCAAGGATTGGAAGGCATTAGCGGCTTGCCCCTGCCCTTCCATACTTGATTATATTAATCCTTAACTCCTAATTCTTAACTTCCAACGTGTACAGCGCCGCCTCAGCCTGGCGTACCAGGTTGCGTTTCTTCGTTCCGGGAGCGTAGACAAAGGCTTCCGCCACAATAATGCGGTGCCTTACGCTGTCTACCGTAGAGTGGGCGACGAACGGGCCGCCCATGGCGTCGCCGTGCATCTGCCACAGTCCGCGGCTTATCATCAATGTGCGCCCTTTCTCCGTTGTTTTGGTGAATTGCGCACTGCCTTTCACTGTCTGCATGTACATGCCGGGGCGTTCGCCCGGTATGTTGCGCTTCATCACGCTGTCCCTCGCGGCCATAGCCTTGCCGGGGTCGAGGGCAATGCCGGGATATGAGTAGACGCATACGTTCTGCATGCTGCTTGGGTCGTTGTCGGAGAACCAGACGAACCCCTTGCCTTTCTTGCTGTACTTCATGTCGGCAGGCAGCCTCATGGCGCATCCGAACATGCTGTCCACCGTCGCCGAGGCTTCAGCGTTGCCGCTTTTGGCAAGCCTGGCTATTTCCACATTCATCTCGGCACGCGTGAACAGGTCGGCCAGCTGCCGGCCCGTCAGCGGCAATGCTTTTGCCAACACCTCGCTCGAAGGCGTGTTGACGTATGCCACCATCTGCGGCCTCGCCCATACATTCTTCTCGTATCTCACCCTTGCAGCAGTGTACACACGCGGATTGACCGTGACAACGACTATGTTGCGTGCCATCTTGGCCGCCCCGTTGAAGTGCCGACTGTCGGTCACTGAGACATCAAACATCGGCTCGGCCTGCGGCAGTCCGGCGGCGTCTTGCGACAAAATGCTGTCTATCAGGTAAGCGTCAGCCTTGCCGTCGGCCACGACGAGCACTTCGTATGGCCTGCCGCCGCTCTTCGGCAACATCGACACCTGCCCATCGCAGGAGCAAAGCAGGGCGGCGATTGCAGTCATGGCGCAGGCCGCGAGCCATGCCTTCATGCGTCGGCGGCCTCCTTCCTCGCCGTACTTAGCAGGCCGCAAGCGGCGAATATGTCCTGTCCGCGGCTCGCCCTGATTGTAGTGAACAGGCCGTGCCCGGTAAGATAGTCACGCAGGGCCGTCATCCGCTCCTCGTCGGCTCCGTGCAGGTTGACACCGGGAATTTGGTGGAAGCGTATCAGGTTGATGCGGCAATCAAGTCCCTTGAGCAGCCTGACAAGCTCACGGGCGTGCATCGGAGTGTCGTTAAGCCCTCCGAACACTATATACTCGAATGAAAGACGGCGCTGGTGACTGAAGTCGTAACCGCGCAGCATCTCGACGATTTCCTCTATGGGCATGGCCTTCTCGGCAGGCATAAGCATGGCCCGCTGTTCGCGAAGGGGCGAGTGCAGGCTTATGGCCAGGTGGCATTCGCTCTCCTCGATAAAGCGCCTTAGCTTGCTCCTTATGCCGACGCTGCTCACCGTTATACGCCTGGGACTCCATGCGTATCCCCACGGAGCAGTCAAAGCCTCGGTGGCCAGCAATACGTTGTCGATGTTGTCCATCGGCTCGCCTTGCCCCATGAACACGATGTTGGTGAGCGTGTCGCGTTCGGGCAGTGAATATACCTGGTTGAGAATGTCGGCAGCGGTAAGGTTGCCCTCGAACCCTTGCTTGCCCGTCTGGCAGAACATGCAGTTCATCTTGCACCCTACCTGCGACGACACACATAGCGTGGCTCGGTCGTCGTCGGGTATGTACACCGTTTCGACAAACTTGCCGCCAGCCGTCGGGAACAGGTATTTCACCGTGCCGTCCACAGACCGCTGGCTGTCTGCCGGCGGCATGCACCCTACGGTGTACCGCAGCTTCAGCTTCTCCCTGTTCTGCTTGGATATGTCGGTCATGTCGTCAATCGAGCCCACGTGCCTGCCGTACAGCCACTTGGCAATCTGTCCGCCGGTGAAAGCCGGCATGCCGAGCGTCGTTGCAACCTCTTTCAGTTCTGAAAGCGACATTCCCAACAAGGGTATCATATTGGCATCCATCCTTGACCGTAAATGTTTTTAATTTGCAAACTTACACAAAAAAATCCATTTACCGCCCCTTATTACCGGAAAAACGCCTTTCTTTCGGTAAAAGTAGAAACGAAAAAGGAAACAAGGCTACAACGCAATGACATCAGCCAAGACTGCAGATGCACACCACAAGGCCAGAAGCAGGAAAACGGCCATGCAAAAACCGCCGGCCGGCACATTTCCAGCGGATATACAAAAGGTGGCCTTTGACAAAGCAAAAGGCCACCTTTCACATCGTAAAACATGGCATATTGCAATGCAAAATGCCGCCAATTGCAAACCAGGTTGTAAGCGTTTGGCACTCAACACGTTAGCCACGACGCACAATCCGCTTGCATTCGGCCGTGCCGGCGCACCAAACTACACACCGAAAAAAATCCCCCTGCGCATACAGCCACTACGGCCGACGCGCAAGGGGATTATGTATTACAACTGCCGACGGGATGCCTCGCGGCGCGTCCCGTCACAGCCAGGAATCAGTCTACAGGAATATCCTTGTTAACGTTCTTGCTGCCCCAAATGGCATAGAAAAGCAGGTATGCCAAGGCTATTACGGGAACGATGTACGAAACCATGTACCCTGCCTTGTCGGCGATGAAGTTCTGCACGAGCGGAAGCACGCCACCGCCTACTACCATCATCATGAATATGCCCGACGCGGCAGCCGTGTACTTGCCAAGACCCTCGGTAGCAAGGTTGAATATGCTGGGCCACATCACCGAAGTGCACAATCCGCAGAGCACCAGCAACAGCGCGCTGACGGGCACCGTAACGTTCTCAAACGAGGAGCCGGTGAACACGGGCATAGAGGTCGTGACATTCTTGGACGACAACATAGCGCCGAGGATAAGCAGTATGGCTATGGACGACACCGTAATCATCATGGCGCGGCTTGACACCTTGTCGGCAATGAAACCCGCCACGAAACGGCCTACAAGCATGAGCAGCCAGTATGTGCCGGCCACGAAGCCGCCGATTGTAGCAGCGTTTGCCATCAAGCCCGCGCCCTTGTCTGACGTATCAGATATGTAAAAGTTGAGCGTGCCCGGTATGCCGATTTCTATTCCCACATAAACGAATATGCCGATAACGCCCAGCACACAGTGACGGAAAGCCCAAGGGCTATGCTCGAACACGGTGTCGCGCGTCGCCTTGCCCATCTCCGGGTCGGCAATAGGAATGAACGAGAGTACGATGAACGCCACTGCAAACACCGCCATGGCGATGAAGAGCACAAGGTTGATGTCGCTGATGGCCGTCTCCTTGGTCACCGTACCTACGAGCGCACCTACCAGCATAGGAGTAAGCGTGCCTGAAAGCGAGTTGAGCGTACCGCCGATAAGGTTGAGCTGGTTGCCGCGGTTGCCGCCTCCACCAAGCAGGTTGAGCATCGGGTTCACCACTGTGTTGAGCATACATACGGAGAAACCGCTGATGAACGCTCCGAGCAGGTACACCCAAAAGCCCGTCAGCCCTGTCGGGAAACCTGACAGATACTGCACGAACACGCCGATGAAGCCTACGGCTATGGCCGCGAGTGCTGTCTTCTTGTAGCCTATCTTGATGAGCATCTTGCCTGCCGGGATACCCATGAAGAGGTAAGCCAGGAAGTTCATCATGTTACCCATCATGCCGAGCGTGTTGCTGCCCATCAGCTCCGGCTGGTTCTTCCAGATGACACCGATGGGCGCGGCAAGGTTGGTTACGAACGAAATCATCGCGTAAAGGAACATCATCGCAATTATGGCGACGATGCTTCCGCTTTGTCTGTTTGTTTGTTTCATGGTTCTGTTGATATTTAAAGATGTTAAGACATTGTCTCTTCAGGTACTATTCCTTCCTCGCCCTCTTCCTTCTTTACTACGCGTTTGCGTATTGCGCGCTTGCGCTTGGGCTTCTCCTCAACGGGCTTGTCGGCCTTTACGCCGGCCAGTTCAGGGTCGATGAGTATGCGTCCGCAATACTCGCATACTATAATTTTCTTGTGCATCTTGATGTCGAGCTGACGCTGTGGAGGTATTTTGTTGAAGCATCCGCCACACGCGTCACGCTGTACGTAGACTATGCCGAGGCCATTGCGTGCATTCTTGCGTATGCGCTTGAAGCTTGCCAGCAGGCGAGGCTCAATCTTTACCTCAAGCTCCTTGGCCTTCTCCTTCAGCCTTTCTTCCTCGGCGCGGGTCTCGTCCATGATTTCGTCAAGCTCGTTTTTCTTCTCCTCGAGAGCCTGGCGGCGGTCTACAATCTGCTCCTCGGTGGCCTTGAGGTCGGCGTTCTTCTCCTCGACCTTAGCGTTGGCCTCGCGTATTTTCTTGTTGCACAGCTCTATTTCGAGCGTCTGGAACTCTATTTCCTTGCTCAAAGTGTCATACTCGCGGTTGTTCTTCACGTCGTTGAGCTGCGCCTTGTAACGCTCCACACTGGCCTGCGCCTCGTTGATTTCGGCCTTCTTCTGCCTTACGGCGTCCTCGAATTCCTTGATGTCGTTCTTGATTTTCTCCACACGTGTGGTAAGTCCGGCGATTTCGTCCTCAAGGTCTTGCACCTCGAGCGGCAGCTCGCCGCGCAGTGCACGCTCCTCGTCGATGGCCGACAACGTGGTCTGCAACTGGTAAAGGGCTTTCAGCCTCTCTTCTACCGACAAATCTGTTGGGTCTTTCTTTGCCATATTTCTTTTTTTAGTTGACAAGTGACGGGCAGACAAGCGGACAAGCCTATCGGCTTCGCTGCAAGCCAACCCATCTTCATTAATATTAATCCTACCTTATTATAATATTACACAAAAACAACAAACGGTGCCAACACGAGCAAGACGCCTTGTCTGCTTGTCGCCCGTTTGCCAGTCTGCTACAAATAGATTATGGGATTGGTGTTGGTCTTGGTGAGGCAAGCCTTCACGCCCTTGCACCTTTCCTCTATTATTTCCTTGAATATCTCGTTGGTGAACTGTTCGCTCTGATAATGGCCTATTACGGCGATTTGTATCTCCTGCTCGTGTCCGAAGTACTCATGATAGTGCATTTCGCCGGTCACAAAGGCGTCGGCTCCTTCCACAATGGCGTCGCCAAGAAGGAACGAACCGGCACCGCCACACACGGCAACGGTCTTGATTGGGCGGCGCAACAGCTGGTTGCACTGCACGCACTCCACGTCGAACGTGCGCTTGAGCATGATGATGAAATCGTCGGCGGCCACCGCTTCGGGCAACTCCCCTATCACGCCGCTGCCGCACTCAATGCCGTCAACTGTTTTCCCGGCGAAAAAGCGGCAATCCTGAAGGCCCATCTTCTCCGATATTTTGAAGTTGACACCGCCCTGGGCGTTGTCCATGTTGGTGTGCATGGAGACTACCGTGACATCGTTCTTCAACGCCTTGGCCACCGCGCGCTGCACGTCGTTCTCATAAGTGACATGCTTCAGCGCGTGGAAAATTAACGGATGATGGCTCACGATGAGGTTGCAGCCAAGGGCAACGGCCTCGTCGACCACAGCCTCCGTCACGTCAAGACACAATAAAGCCCCTGATACTTCCGCCTCTGTCAGTCCTACCTGCAAGCCGGCATTGTCAAAGCTCTCTTGCAGGGGCAGGGGCGCGAAACGTTCAAGGGCGTCAACCACTTCTCTTATTTTCACGCTTTACAGCATTTTATGATTTATCTTTGCAAAATTAGTCATTTTTCCCGGACAGCCCAAATGCCGTCCGCTTTATTTGCAATCTTTAACTACAAAAACGTAAAAGAATTATAACAGCAGCCCCCTACGCCGTTCACCGCAAAACCATTCACGGCAAACGGCGTTGCGAAACACGGCCTTTTACAATGCGAAAGACCGTCTTTTGCCTTGTAAAAGACCATGTTTTGCAACACCGTTTGCCGCCACAGCATAACACACTGTCTGTCAACGCGTTACAGAACGGGCACAAAACACAGTGGAACCAACGTCAATCTATATTGTCGGCATACCGTCATTACACACTTCTTAACAACCTTCCGACTGCCAATATATGTTTTTTACGCAGACTGTTTGATTTTATCTTTATTTTATTTGGTTTTTAATACTTCCTTTAATCATCAGACACTTACTTTGTAACAGCTATCAACCTACGCCGGGGACACACTACACCACCGTCCCTGCCTTAAACCTAAATTCAACATGAAAAGACAAGACACCAACGGACACATCAGCCCGAGACAGTGTTTCAAGCGAAGAACCGCCGCCAGACTCTTCGCCGCAGGCATTACCGCCGCAACCTTGTTACCGGCCTTTACGGCCACGGAAGCACATGCGCAGACTACCAACCGCATCGACATCAACGACAACTGGATGATGCAGGAATCGTCAATACTGCTCGACGAAGGCCGACGCGAAGGCTGGCTTGAGGAGAACTCCGCCGGACAGACGCAGGAAGGCCGGATACTGTCTGCCACGACATACCTGCCCGATGGCTGGTACAAAGCCACCGTGCCCGGCACTATACTGACGACACTTGTTGACAACGGCGTTTACGCCGAACCGCTGTACGGCGAGAACAACCGCCCGGAGAAAATCCCGGAGTCACTGTGCCACACCGACTGGTGGTACCGCACGGTGGTCGACATACCGCAATCATACGCCGGAAAAAACATCTGGCTCAACTTCGACGGCATCAACTACTCCGCCGACGTATGGGTGAACGGCAGGCGCGTAGGCCCAATCAAAGGCGCATTCATCCGCGGAACGTTTGACATCACACCATACGTCAAGGCCGGAGGGAAAGCCGCCATCGCCGTTTGCATATCTCCGCAACCGCACACCGGCACGCCCTCGGAGCACACTATGGGCACGGTGGGCGGCCCTTGCGGCGGTGTCGGCAGGCTCGACGGGCCAACCTTCGGCTGCTCGAACGGATGGGACTGGCTCTCGGGCATACGCGACAGGAACAGCGGCCTGTGGCAGGGCGTCCACCTATCGGCCACTGGCGGAGTAGTCGTCAAAGACCCGTTAATCACCACCGACCTGCCCCTGCCACGCACGGACGAGGCCGCCGTTACTGTGCAAGCCGCCATACAAAACATCACGGACAAGCCACAGGAAGGCGTATTGAAGGGCAGCTTCGGCGACACACACTTCGAGAAGCGCGTCACCCTGCAACCTTACAGCACTTCGACCATCTGCTTCTCGCCTGAAGACTATCCGCAACTGACGGTAAAGAACCCTAAACTGTGGTGGCCTAACGGGCTCGGCGAGCCGTCGCTTTACACGCTGCACCTAGCGTTTGAACAGCAAGGCGCAGTGTCAGACGCACGTGACGTTAACTTCGGAATACGCGAAATAACGTACAGCGTGCCCGGTTCGGCCAACCTCGCGCTAAGCGTAAACGGCGTAAGGGTGTTCTGCAAAGGCGGCAACTGGGGCATGGACGAAGCCCTGAAGCGCATCCCACACGAACGGCTTGAAGCGCAAATACGCCTCAACCGTCAGGCAAACTTCAACATGCTGCGCAACTGGGGCGGCCAAAGCACAAGCGACGACTTCTACGACCTTTGCGACAAATACGGCATGTTGGTGTGGGACGAGTTCTTCCAGTTCAACAACGCCGACCCGATAGACCATGACCTGTACATGGCGAACGTGCGCGACAAGGTGCTGCGCACGCGCAACCACCCGTCAATCGCAGTGTGGTGCGGCCGCAACGAAGCGTATCCGCCCAAGTATCTTGACGACGCGGTACGCTTCCTTTTGGCTGAAATCGACCCGTCAAGGCACTACCAGCCAAACTCGGGAGGCGGTCTCGGATGCAACTCGGGAGGGCCATACGAATGGCAGTACCCGATAGATTACTACTGCTTCGACGAGAAAAAGAACTTCAACAAGAACGAGACATTCAAGACGGAAATAGGCGCAATGTCAGTGCCCACGCTCGAATCGATACAGGGAATGATGCCTGAACAGGACTGGAACGGCATCACCGACGCATGGGCGGAGCACAACTTCACGTCGGCCGGAGGGCGCAACCTGCTCAAAACGATGACGAAACGCTACGGAAAAGTAGCCAACGTGGCCGACTTCGTGCGCAAGGCGCAGATGATGAATTACGAAGGACACCGCGCCATGTACGAAGGACGCATGGGGCTGATGTTCACCCCCGTGCAGGGCATACTGCTATGGATGAGCGTGGCGGCGCAGCCAAGCTTCGTATGGCAGATATTCCATTACGACCTCGAGCCTAACGCCTCGTTCTTCGCCCTGCGCAAAGCCTGCGAGCAAGTACACATCCAGCTGAACGAGAAAGGCGGCGGAACGGTGCAGGTTGTCAACCACCTGCCGTCGCCGGTCAACGCAGCCAAGGCACGCATCGCCATATACAACCTTGACGGAAGCGTGGCGTCGGAAAAAGAATACTCCGTCAACGCCGTCCCGTGCGCCGTCACCAGCCTTGGCGCAGTAGAATGGCCGGAGGATGTTTCAGACGTACATTTTGTCAAAGCCGAACTGAAAGACAGTGAAGGCAGGCTGCTGTCTGACAACTTCTACTGGCGAAGCAGGCAGAAAGAACCGGCCGACCTGTCCGCTATCGCCTCGATGCCAACCGTCAAGCTGTCGGCCAAGGCGGCATATAAATGCGATGACGGCAAGATGGAAATGCAAGTGACGCTGCGCAATCCAGGCAAAAGCATAGCCCTGATGGCGCACCTTCAGCTGCACCGCGACAAGTCAGGCAAACGCGTGCTGCCGGTTTACTACAGCGACAACTACGTATCGCTCGCACCCGGCGAGAGCAAAACCATAACGATAGAGGCGGTGGAAAAAGACCTTGAAGGCGAACAGCCGCTGGTATTGGTGGACGGATGGAACGTGAAAGTGGGAAAATCCAAATACGTAGCGGACAACACCAACGCCGACATCAAGAAGTGGGGCGACGGAGGATTCGCATTCAAGCCACAACCGCTGACGCCGCAAAAGGAAGTCCGCATAAACTGCGGAGGCTACAACCGCGGCCTGTTCAAGAAAGACCCCGGCTTCCTTGAAGGCTCGGTAGGCTATTACACCGAGAGCGTAAGCACGCAAGGTGTAGCCAATCCAGGCCCTGAACTGATGTACCGCACTGTACGATGGGGCGAATGCTCTTATCCTTGCCTGATGGACGGAACATCCGGACAGACCTACAAAGTACGCCTTCACTTCGCCGAACTCGACAAGAACACGACCGAGGGGAAGCGCATTTTCAGCGTGAACGTCAACGGCAAACCCGTCGTGACCGACCTTGACGTGTACAAAGAGGCAGGCGGCGGCTTCAAAGCCCTTGTCAAAGAAACAAGCGGAATAAAGGCCGACAGCAACAACATGATTACCATAACCCTGCCAAAGGCGCGCAAGGGTGCACCCCAGATATGCGGCTTCGAGATATTGCCGCAGTGACACTGACCGCCGTTTTACATACAGGCAGACAAATGGAGAAGCCTTGCCGCCATACGTCTTGCAAGCCATAAAACGGCAAACGGCCACCGCCGCCGCTGCAAAAGGCGGCAAACGAGAAGCCAAAAGGCCGTGTTTTGCGATGCAAAACACGGCCTTTTACAACATGAAAGACGGTCTTTTGGAAAGCCACTATTCATATTTTCATAAATCATTGACAACCAGGCATTTGCCCGATGTCACCAGTCGGCGATGTCGGCCTCGGCCTCCACGCGCTTTTCCACGTCGTCGGGGAGCGACGGGAAGAAGTCGATGCCCGTAAGCCTCTCCACCTCGTCTACGGTGTTAACATAGTCGCCCTTGGGACGGTTGCCTTCGGCGTTCTTGTAGATGAAACCGATGGCCTTGGGATTTTCGCCCGTGCGCAGCACCACTTTGAAAAAAGCCTCGGGCACGGTGACCTTGTTACGCCCTATGGTCTTGTGCTTCCCCTTGTACAAGATGGGGCCGCAGACTATGTAAAGTCCGCCGTACTCCTTCGCCCAACGGCGGCAGGCTTGCTCCATCTCGTTCCAGTCGCCGCGGTTGAGGTTGCCGTTCTGCGGGCACATGTTGGTGAAGAGAAACGACTCGCGCATGGCTTCCATGCTGTACTTGTTGTCCGCCGCCGGGCACATGTGCCCACGGTCGTAGCCCGAACCGTAATAATCAGCGTCCTCGGCACGCGGCGCAGGCACGTCCATGTCGGCCTCGAAGTCAACACCCGAGCGCTTGGCCGGGCCTGCGGTGCGGTCGTCGGTCAAGTGCCAGGCCACCCAGTTGGGCAGCTTCGTTGCCTTGTTGTATGACGCCACGTAGCCCGTGCGCCTCAACATCTGCTCCGGCATGCCTTCGGGCGACGCCTGGCGGAGCAAGGCCTCATCGGTTTCAGCCGCGGCGGAGGCCGCGCCACGGCTTGCGCCAGACGGTTTATTACGTTCGATTTCACTCGCCACCGCCTTGCCAATCTCCCTGACAAGCGGCTTGTTGCGCTCCAAGAAGTCGCACGAAACAAGCGCAACCGTGGCGCACAACGCCAACAAATAAATCCTTACTTTATCCATATCGACGGCGAAAATAATCATTTTACGGCTTATAAACAAGAAAATCGGGCTGGCATTGCAGCTTCCGCCGCCGTGCCAGCCCGACTCCGTTGTATTACGCCATGCCTTTTATACCGGCATGTTTACGCGTCCGTAGTTGTACATTTTCAATACGTTCACACAGTACCTGTTGAACTTCTTGCTGTCTAAAATCCTGTTAACAATCCTTTTCATAATCTTTTTACCTTTCCTATTTAAGTTACACATGTGGGATGCTTCTTCACATCCTGTTATCCTTTTTCCTGTTATTTACGATGCAAAGGTAATACCATCCACGGCACATTGGAACGTTTCAACGCCTTATTTTGGCTTTAAGCGCATGAATTTTGACCTGCGTCAAACAGGTTGATTTACGTCAAGCCGTTTTCATGACAAACAGTCAGTCAGGGCCGCCAGCCCGTCACCTGACAGCTGGCCGACGGCGGTTTTAACGCCGAAAAAGCGGCTTTTATTTGCTTATTCACCTTACTTGTATTACCTTTGTAAGGCAATTCAGTTTTTATAAAACGCCCATACATATAGCAAATGGACAAATTCACCATACCGCCCGAGTGGGCGGAGCAAAGCGCAATACAACTGACGTGGCCGCACGCGGCGACAGACTGGCGCGAATGCCTTGACGACATCTGCGCCACATACGTAGAGATGGCCGACGCGATAACGCGCCACGAGCGGCTGCTCGTGGTGACACCCGAGCCTGAAAACGTGGAGGTACAGCTGAAAAGGCGGCTGACAGATTGTCAGCTTGCCAACGTTACGCTGCACCGTTGCCCGACGAACGACACCTGGGCGCGCGACCACGGCTTCATAACCGTGACCGACGGCAAGGCCATTCGCCTGCTCGACTTCCGCTTCAACGGGTGGGGCGACAAGTTCCCGGCCGACCTTGACAACGCCATCAACCGCAGCTTATATATAAATAAGGTGGTGACGGGCGAATATATAGACCACAACGACTTCGTGCTCGAGGGCGGCTCAATCGAGAGCGACGGCCAAGGCATGGTGCTGACGACCAGCCAATGCCTGCTCGCTCCTCACCGCAACCAGCCGCTTTCACGCGAGGACATCGAGCAGAAGCTGAAAGACTATCTCGGCGCAGACCGCATACTGTGGCTCGACTACGGCCATCTGGAGGGCGACGACACCGACGGCCACATTGACACCCTTGTGCGCACCGCGCCCGGCAACACCTTATTATATGTACGTTGCACCGACAAGCAGGACAGCCATTACACCGACCTGCACCTCATGGAGGAGCAACTGAAAACGCTGCGCACGGCCGACGGACAGCCTTACCGCCTGCTGCCGCTGCCCATGCCGCGCCCAATCTATGACGGAAACGACCGCCTGCCGGCCACATACGCCAACTTCGTAATAATCAACGGAGCCGTAATCTACTCCACATACGGCCAGCCCGACCTTGACGCGGAGGCCGCACGGGTAATAGACGAGGCGTTTCCCGACCGCGAACTCATCGGCATCGACAGCCGCACGGTTATCCGACAGCACGGCTCGCTGCACTGCTGCACGATGCAATTCCCGAAAATATAAATAACTGACACCCACCCCAGCCCTCCCAAAGGGAGGGAGCTTAATCACCATTATAGTTTATTTCAATATACAGCAAAGCATTCCAAACTCCCTCCCTTCGGGAGGGTTGGGGTGGGTAAATAATGAATTTAATATGAAAACAGGCATAATCCAACAACACAACACTGCCGACCGCGACGACAACATGCGCCGCCTGGCCGACAGCATAAGGGCTTTGGCCGCAGAAGGAGTAGAGCTTATAGTGCTTCAGGAGCTGCACAACTCGCTGTATTTCTGCCAGACGGAGAGCGTTGACAACTTCGACTTGGCCGAGCCTATACCAGGCCCTTCGACACAGTTTTTCGGCTCTCTGGCAAAGGAAACGGGCACAGTGCTCGTCACTTCGCTGTTCGAGAGGCGCGCCGCAGGGCTTTACCACAACACGGCCGTCGTCATAGAGCGCGACGGAAGCATCGCAGGCAAGTACCGCAAGATGCACATACCCGACGACCCGGCTTATTACGAGAAGTTCTACTTCACGCCGGGCGACCTCGGTTTCCGTCCCATCGACACGTCCGTTGGCCGCCTCGGAGTGCTCATATGCTGGGACCAGTGGTATCCGGAAGCAGCCCGGCTCATGGCGCTCCAAGGCGCGGATATGCTTATATATCCAACGGCCATAGGCTATGAAAGCTCTGACGCCGAGGCCGAACAGCAGCGTCAGCGCGAGGCTTGGACGACGGTGCAGCGCGGACACGCCGTAGCCAACGGCCTGCCCGTCGTCGCCGTGAACCGCGTCGGGCACGAAGTTGACCCGTCGGGCATGACCGGCGGCATACAGTTTTGGGGCAGTTCGTTCGTAGCCGGACCGCAAGGCGAGCTGCTTTACCGCGCCTCAAGCACCGAAGAAGAGCGCACCGTGATTGACATCGACCTGCAACGTGGCGAGCAGGTGCGCCGCTGGTGGCCCTTCCTGCGCGACCGCAGGATTGACGAATACGGCGGAATAACACGGAGGTTCATTGACTAAACACCCACCCCTGCCCTCCCTAAGGTAGTGAGTTTGACATGATTTGACACATCGGTATTCGCTTTTTCACTAAAAGATAAAGACCAGACACCCGCCATCGGCAACCAAAGCCCCTTCCCTTCGGGAGGGGTTTGGGGTGGGTATAAAATGCTACTGCTTATGCTTCCAATCCTTCTCATCCCCTTTCTCGGCACCTTTCTCGGCTCGGCTTTCGTGTTTTTCATGAAAGACAAGATGCCTGTCAAGGTGCAGAAGTCGCTCCTCGGCTTCGCCTCCGGCGTGATGGTGGCCGCCTCGGTGTGGTCTCTGCTCATACCGGGCATGGACATGTCGGCCCACATGGGCAAGCTGGCGGTTGTCCCGGCGGCTGTAGGCTTCTTGGCCGGAATGGCCTTCCTGCTGCTCATCGACCGCGTTACGCCCCACCTGCACATAGGCAACGCCAAGCCCGAAGGGCCTCGCAGCCGCCTCTCTCGCACGGCGATGCTCTCGCTGGCGGTGACAATACACAACCTGCCCGAAGGCATGGGCGTAGGCGTTGTACTGGCCGGAGCGTTACAGGGGGAAGCGCAAATCAGCACGGCGGCGGCAATGGCGATGGCCGTCGGCATCGCAATACAGAACATTCCCGAAGGAGCAATAATCTCGATGCCCATGCGCGCCGAGGGCAACAGCCGCCTGCGCTCGTTCACCATGGGCGCGTTGAGCGGCATAGTAGAGCCTCTTGGCGGCCTGCTCGTGGTGCTATTGGCCTCCATAATGACACCCGCCCTGCCCTATCTGCTGGCCTTCGCCGCCGGAGCAATGCTCTACGTGGTAGTGGAAGAGCTAATACCCGAGATGTCGGAGGGCGAACACAGCAACATCGGCACCGTCGGTTTCGCCATAGGCTTCACGCTGATGATGGTGTTGGACGTGGTTTTAGGCTGACATTATAAATACAAAACCATTACGCATGAACGCATTATCAAATACAGGAAGGATTATTTCCGCATGGTGGGCAGTACAAGGACTGGCCTTCATAGCTTACTTCATCCAGACCATAAGCACAAACGGCAAGCCCCCGGCATGGGCCTTGACCTTCGGCATTATACTCTGCCTCGCCGCCTATCTGCGGCTGAAGGGCGCACAGCTAAGGCGCATCGCCGACATGGTTTTGCTGGCATACACCGTATCGTTCGCCGTCATTGCTTATCTCATAATCAACATAAAAGTCGACGAGCCTTTGCTGCAAACCCTGCTTATCATTGTAGCCTTGGCTAACATCGCAGCCAGCATCGTGTCGCTTAGGCGCAAACAGAAGTAAGCACAATCTACAAATCAAAAAAACAAAGGATGCCATACGTCCTGCAAAAGACGGCTTTTCACCCTACAAAAGACGGCAAACAGGAGCGCAAAAGGCCATGTTTTGCAGAGCAAAAGACGGTCTTTTGTAACACGGGAATTATCTTATTGGCTTTCAACAAGTTACAAATGCCACAGCAATACGGCCATGACAAGCGCTAAAAATACGTCGGTTCGGAACAAAAACAAAGACCGACAAGCCCTCAATCCTTAATTTTCAGATATGAACCTGTCGAGATACGCAAGTCCTTTTTCAGTGCAACAGCCACGCAGGAAGACGATGATGAACGTATGGAAGATTTCGTCGAGCTTGTATTGCTCGTAAAGGCGTGTCTGCATTACGAAGTCCATCGCCGCGTCGCCTATCTTGTTCACGATGCCATAATTAAGGTCGCTGCGGAAGAAGCCACGCTCTATGCCCTTCTGCATGAACACCTGCGAGTGGGCCGACTGCTTCTCCTTGTTATGGCGGAAAAACTCCATTATACGCTCATACTTGTTCATCTCGGTGAAGAACAGCGGATTGATAGAGCCCAAATCTTTCAGCCTCAACTTTATGAAATAAGCTATTACGGCCATCTCGTTTTCAGCCGTCAGCGCGTAGTCCGAGAGCTTTTTAGTCATCAGTTCGTTCTCGTTCCTAAGGCATTCGAAAAGCAAGTCTTCCTTGTTACTGTATATCTCGTAAAGCGTGCGCTTCGATATGGCTATTTCAGTGGCGATATCGTCCATGCGCACGGCCTTGATACCTTTCTGTTTGAAAAGGAGTATCGCCGTGTCGAGGATTTTCCGCCTCAGGCTTTCACGGTAAGCAGTTGTGCCACAGGTCTTGCGCATTTATTTTATTTTTTATTTGCAAAGTTAATAATTTATTTCCGAAAACTATTTGCCTCATTTTATTTTTTTTCTTACATTTGCAAAGACTTTTCAATTACGGTTGTAATAAAAAGGAAGGTAAAAAGACGAATTTGGCACAAGCTGATGTCTGCAAGTAAGGAAATGAAAGATTATGCAGGCCTAATCCGATATGTGCGCATTTATGCGGAACGGCAAGGATGCAGCCTTGTGTTACACTTCAACTATGCATCTTGAATATAAGGAACAAAAAACATAATCATGGTGAACATTACAAAAGAAGCCGCACTTGAATACCACAGCAGCGGCAAACCTGGAAAAATCGAAGTAAAGCCAACAAAGCCTTACAGTACACAGACCGACCTTAGTTTAGCTTATTCGCCCGGCGTGGCGTTCCCGTGTCTCGAAATACAGAAGACTCCCGACGATGTCTACAAATACACTGACAAGGGCAACCTCGTAGCCGTAATCAGCAACGGCACGGCCGTGCTCGGCCTCGGCGACATCGGCGCGATGAGCGGCAAGCCGGTGATGGAAGGCAAGGGACTGCTGTTCAAAATATACGGAGGCATCGACGTGTTCGACATTGAGGTGGCCGAGAAAGACCCGGAGAAGTTTTGCGAGGCCGTGGAGCGCATCGCCCCAACCTTCGGCGGCATCAACCTCGAGGACATCAAGGCGCCCGAATGCTTTTACATAGAGGAAAGGCTGAAGCGCACGCTCGACATTCCCGTAATGCACGACGACCAGCACGGCACTGCCATCATATCCGCCGCCGGACTGAAGAACGCCCTCGAAGTGGCGGGAAAGGACATTGCGGAAGTTAAAATCGTTGTCAACGGCGCAGGAGCGGCGGCCATATCGTGCACAAAGCTCTACATGGCGCTCGGCGCAAAGAAGGAGAACATCGTAATGCTCGACTCCAAAGGCGTCATCACCAGCGACCGCGAGAACCTTACCGAGCAGAAACGCCTCTTCGCAACCGACCGCCGCGACATACACACGCTCGAAGAAGCCGTGAAGGGTGCTGACGTATTCGTTGGTCTTTCCAAAGGAAATGTGCTCACGCAGGACATGGTACGCTCGATGGCCGACAAGCCAATAGTCTTCGCACTGGCTAACCCCGTGCCCGAAATATCATACGAGGATGCAATGGAGAGCCGCCCCGACGTGCTGATGAGCACAGGCCGCTCCGACTATCCCAACCAAATCAACAACGTAATCGGCTTCCCCTACATATTCCGCGGCGCGCTCGACGTTCACGCTACGGCCATCAACGAGGAGATGAAGATGGCCGCCGTGCACGCCATAGCCGACCTGGCAAAGCAGCCCGTGCCCGACGTTGTGAACGATGTGTACCAGGTTAACAAGCTCACCTTCGGCCCGTCATACTTCATACCGAAACCCGTTGACCCGCGCCTCATAACCGAAGTGTCGGCCGCCGTGGCAAAGGCCGCAATCGAAAGCGGAGTGGCGCGCACCACAATAACCGACTGGGACGAGTACAAGAACCGCCTGCGCGAAATGCTGGGACAGGAAACCAAGCTGACGCAGAAGCTCTACGACACGGCACGCAAGCACCCACAGCGCGTGGTATTCGCCGAAGGCATACACCCTACGATGCTCAAGGCCGCCGTGCAGGCAAAGAACGAAGGCATCTGCCACCCAATACTGCTGGGCAACGACGAGCGCATTGCAAAGCTGGCCAAGGAACTCGACCTAAGCCTCGACGGCATTGAAATCGTCAACCTGCGCCACGACCGCGAGAACGACCGCCGCGAACGCTACGCACGCATACTGGCCGACAAGCGCAAGCGTCAGGGCTACACCTTCCAGGAAGCCAACGACAAGATGTTCGAGCGCAACTATTTCGGCATGATGATGGTGGAGACGGGCGATGCCGACGCGTTCATAACGGGTCTGTACACAAAGTATTCCAACACCATAAAGGTAGCCAAGGAGGTTATCGGCATACAGCCCGAGTACAAGCACTTCGGCACGATGCACATCATCAATTCCAAGAAAGGCGTACTCTATCTGGCCGACACGCTCATCAACCGACTGCCAAAGAAGGACGTGCTCGTCGACATTGCGCGCCTCTCGGCCAACACCGTGCGCTTCTTCAACGATGAACCTCACATAGCAATGATAAGCTACTCCAACTTCGGAACTGACGAAGTGGGCAACCCGGCCGAGGTACACGCCGCCGTGGAAGAGATGCAGCAGCGTTACCCCGACCTCGCAATCGACGGCGAGATGCAGGTGAACTTCGCACTTAACGCCAAGCTGCGCGACGCAAAATATCCGTTCACGCGGCTGAAGGACAAGGACGTCAACACGCTCGTATTCCCCAACCTCTCCAGCGCAAACAGCTCGTACAAGCTGCTCCAGGCGCTCAACCCCGACGCCGAAATAATCGGCCCAATCCAGATGGGACTGAACAAGCCTATCCACTTCACCGACTTCGAGTGCTCCGTGCGCGACGTGGTGAACATCACCGCAGTAGCCGTGATTGACGCATACGTGCAGAAAATCATGGAGAACATCAACAAGTGACAACGCCGCCCGTGGCGCATACTTCAACTAAAATGGCTTGCCATTGAGGCAAGCCATTTTAGTTTTATATCAAATTCGCAGACAAAGCCACTACAAAAGACGGCAAACAGCACGGCGAAAGGCGGCCTTTCACGTTGCAAAAGGTGGCTTTTCGCCATGCCAAAGGCTATCTTTTACAAAGTATGCAAATATAAAAGGCGCATACGTTTATCCTTCAATCTTTCACCGCAAGGGGCAACTCCCTGCAAGCCAAAGCGTTAAGCGGTGAAAGATTGTACGCTTCATCCTTCACCATCTTTCATCCGAGAGTGAAAGATGTGAAAGATGACAGTGCTACATCTTCCACCATTGAACACCATGAAAACCAGCTTGTCAAGCCTTACGGTGAAAGATTTGAAGATGATTTTACCTGCAACATTTGCCGCATAGCATAATTTTTTTCTATATTTGCAACGTCCTTCTTGCAGAAGCCGTGCAAGCGGCGGGCGAGGGGACATATATGTTAGAGGCGTTTACTTGGCGCTTTGTGCTTGACACTCTGAAACTTCGCAACTTTCTGGTATCGTCAAGAACATGGCAACAGTAGATGCTCATGGGTGTATCTTATACAGCCTTCATTGGCGTTTGCCGTTTCGGCATAACGCCCTATGGCGGCGTATATACATACACGGCGTGGGCTTCTGCGTTGCTCGTTCTACGATACCGGGCAATGCGAAGGCCTCTGAGTGTGGGACGGGCGACGGGCAAAGTTCCCACGCTTTTGCGTATATATATGCCAACACCTTAATTTATCAACCTGCCTTGACTTGGGAACAATGGGCACAGAACTGACAATAAAACATGAAAAAGTTGAAGATTTTTGGCATGGCGATGTTTGCCATGCTGGCGTGTATCAACATTACATCGTGCAGCGATGACGATGATGACAAAGGTGGAGAACGCAAGCCAGTAAACGATGAGCGCAAGTTGAGAAACATGTATGCCACAGACGATGACGGCAGCATGTGGTGGCACTTCGACAACCCGGCATGGGACAATGGCAGGCTCGTATCATTTGAGAATATTGAGGGAAGTTATACAATAAACTATTATGGTAGCAACAAGGCACGCATAGACGACTGCGAAATAACACTGGACAGCCAGGGCTATGCGATAATAGTTGAAGACGGGACAAGCACAAGCATGCTCACATATAATAAAGATGGACGACTGACCGAGTACGACTGCGACAATGACCCGGAAGGAGGAAACGAAAAATACAAAGTGACAATAAACTATAATGCTGACGGCGATATAACCAGTACGGAAGACCCTTATGATGGAGTATGCCAATTTGCATACACCAATACGAGTACAGCTAACCCAATAGAAAACAAAGGCGGTGCAATGATAATGGAAATGCTTGACCTTGGTGTGCTTGACAGCGATTATTATTACTTCGGCATTTACGGAAAAGGCGTTAAACACCTGCCTGTAAAAATCGGTACGGCAACTTTGGACTGGACGCTTGACGACAAAGGGTACCCGGCAACATGCGTAGTCAATGACTCGGAAGACTGGGAAACACCCAAAATCACATATCATTGGATATGGGAATAATATTCGTGGCGGAGCACAAGAAGCGGTGCTCCGCTTTTTTTTTGAAAAAAATTCCGCTTCCGGTGTAACAAAACTTCAAGTTATTACGTCTGCATAATAAAGGACATAAAACTTGAAGCGATGAAAAGGACATTTGCACTGACCATGCTGGCGGCTGCGCTCTGCCTCGCGGCTGCGGCCAAGACGAGCAACGAGGTAATACGCGACATACGCGCGGACGACAAGGCGTTCACCGTAAGGCTGAACTGGTTGACGAAGACCCTGCTGTCAGGCTTTGCGGACGGAGCGTTGAAAGGGGCAATGCACCACATACGCAGCGGCACCATTGTCACGATAGACGACGGCGGAGAGGCGTCGAAGAGGAAGTTCCTTGAATGCGTAGCCCAGCTTGACACGTGCGTCTACCTGCCGCTGGCACGCGTCTGCGACGAGGACGAGACGGTGCAGCTGTTCGGCAGGATGAAAAACGGAAGCATAAGGGAGCTGCTGGTAGCAGTGACTGACGATGCTGACTGCACCCTTGTCCGCCTGAAAGGCAAGCTGACGCAGGAGGACGTACAGAGGATGCTCGAGAACAAAGACTGAAATACATTGAAAACAACAATGACAGGCGAAGAGTTTAAACAACGGTTCATGCCGTACAGCGGCAGGATGTACGCAGTGGCTCTAAGCCTGACATGCGACGGGCAGGAGGCCGAAGACGCCGTGCAGGACGCCTACCTCCGCCTGTGGACGCGGCGCGACAGCCTGCCACGCATGGACAACGCCGAAGCCTACTGCGTGACGCTGGTAAAGCACGTATGCTACGACAGGCTACGGAGCAGACACTTGACACCCGACGGCAACGGCATCGAAACAATGCGGAAAGCGGCGCTGACCGACACTGCGGAGGAGGTAGAAGCCAAAGACCACGCGGCAATAATGCGCCGGTGCATAGCACGCCTGCCTGAAACAGCGCGCCTGCTGGTCGTAATGCGCGACGTAAACGGCCTCGGCTACGACGAAATAGCACAGGCCACGGGGCTTGCCCCGTCAAACATACGCGTAACGCTAAGCAGGGCGAGAAAGACTTTACGCGAACAATTCAACGCTATCATAAATTATGGCAACACACGAAATTAAGGAGCTGTTGGCACGCTACTACGACGGGCTGACCACCGAAGAGGAGGAGGCGCGCCTGGCGCAGTTGCTCGACGACGGCGACGCGCCTGGCAGCCTGAAGGCCGAACAGCGCTTCTTCACGGCCCTGCACGCCGTCCGTACTACCGGCGCAAAGCCCGACGGCCTCGACCGGCGGCTCGAGGCGCAGATAGACCGATGGAGCGGCGAGGCCGACGGCACTGCCCGACGCCCCACCCTGCGACTGGCAATGCGTCTGCGCCAAGCCTGCGGCATTGCGGCCAGCGTGCTCGCCGTGGCGACGCTCGGCACATACCTGCACGGACGGACAAGCATCACGCCCGACGAGCAGGCCGCGCTGGCGCAGGCCCGGACGGCACTGGTAGAGTTCTCGGCCACGCTCAACAAAGGCTTCGACCAGATGGAGGCGGCACAGGAAAAAACCGCCGAACTGAACAGGAAACTAAGCAAATGTATGGAAATGACAAAAAACGACGTAAAATGAAAAAGCTGATATCAACACTCGTGGCGGCAGTGCTCGTCACCGCCAGCCTTGCAGCGCAAGAATCGTTTACAACGAAATTCGGAAGCATCAAGGGCGTAACGTCCGTATATGTGTCGAAAGCACTGCTCGGCATGATGCCCGACATGAAGAGCAACGGCATGAACTTCGCAGCGGTGGCCTCAAAGCTCGACAACATACAGATACTCAACACCGAGACAAAAGCCGCCGCCAACGCCTTGAAAGACGGATGCCGGCAGCTCATAGCCAAAGAGAAATACGAGAGCCTGATGAACGTAAGCGACGGCGGCGAGCACACCGGCATATACATGAAGGAATACGCCCGGGGCAAAAGGCAATACGTGATGCTAAATACAGACAAGGACGAAACGAGCGTCATCGTGCTGACGGGCGACCTGACCCTGCAAGACATCAAGAACGTGATAGGGAAATAGGCCGGGACAACAGACGCAACGACTGCGCCGTGCCCCATAAACGAAACAAGCGGAAATCCCTTTGCATATCAGGATTTCCGCTTGTTTGTTCCGGGTGGAGGGTGGGGCTCGAACCCACGACATTCAGAACCACAATCTGACGCTCTAACCAACTGAACTACATCCACCGTGTTGTAAGATGCTTCCTTTTCGGAAGCGAGTGCAAAGGTACGGGATTTATTTGAATTAACCAAACAAATCCCGTATTTTTTATTGCTTCGTTTATTTTGCAGGTGCTTTTGGTGCCTGCGGTGCAGCTTCCTTCGCAGCATCTCCGGCCTGTGCCGGTGCGTCCTGCTTGGTCTGGCTTGCGCCGAAACCGGGCAGGTTGTTAGGATTGGTCTGCTGCTGTTCGGTAGCCGCCTTCTCTATCACGCTGCTTTCACCAACCGCAGTGGGTGCCACGTATGCGCAGATGACGCTCAGTATGACCATCGCCACTGCAAGCCCCCACGTGGTCTTCTCGATTACGTCGGTAGTCTTGCGGACGCCCATTATCTGGTTTGAAGATGAGAAGTTGGAGGCAAGCCCTCCGCCTTTGGATTCCTGTATCAGCACTATGCCTATCATGAGCAGTGCCGCCAGTACGATTAAGATTACGAATAATGTGTACATTGCTGTTATTTGTATTTATTGTTTATTATCAATTTCTCGAGAAAACGGATTTGGTCTGCAAAGTAAGCATTTTTTTTTGGATAATTCAAATTTAATCGTTTAATAATTTCCAAAGCCTTAGAATATCGCCCCTGCTTTATGTAAATTTGCGCCAAAGTCTCCGTAAAGTATTTCTCGTCGCCCTCTTTTTTTTCGTTTCCATCAATTTCGGGCATGTATTCGGGTTCATCTTTCAGCTCTATTTTGCCTCCGTCGTTGTTGATGAAGTTGTCAATAAGCTCCTGCCCCCTCATTGCCGGGCTGTCGCCATCAAGCCCACCTTCGGTCTCAAGCAGGTATGCCACATAGTCTATGGCGGCATCGGCAGGCGTGGGCTTGCGCTTCTTGGCCGCGTCATCGGCTGCGGTGTCGGCAGGAATGGAGTCGAGGAAGCGGTCGATTAGCGAGATGGTGCGGTTAGCCCCGTCGTCGCCGCCGTTCCCGGTCTGTGCCTGTACTTCCGCCTTTTCAGGCCGCCGCAGCCTATAGTGGGCGGCCTCAACGAGGTTGAACACCACTTCGCGGTCGGTCACGTACACCGCCGAGCGCCGCAGCTCTTCGTCGAACGAAGGGTCGTGCAGCAGGTAGAGGTTTTGCAGCAGCAGCAGCCTGGCCGTCTGGAAGTACGGGTATAGTGCGAGCAGGGAGCGCAGGTCGTACAGCGTCTCCTTGTCCATCAGTCCGGGGTGCTTTATCAGTTGCTCCAAATCCATGTCTGTTGCGGTTTACCAGTTGGCTACGGTGGCGTTGAATATCTGGTCGGTAAGGTCTTCCACCATTTGCGTTACAAGCTCTTCCTGTACGGCGGTGAACGACTGCGATGTCTCGAACGATGCGGTGGCCGTAAACTGCTGCTCGAAGTCCTCGTTGTGGTTGGCGTTGTTGGTGAACCTCACGTTTACCGTCATCGACAGCTCGGCCTGGGCTGATGTGCCTTCAGACGTTACGGCCTTGTTGCGCTGCGAGTACTGTGTTATCTCGCCTTCGATTTTCATGTCGCCGTTGCGCTTCACCTGGATGAGGCGTGTATGGTTGGCAAAGACGTCTTTCAGCTGGTTGTTGAAGATGCTCCCCATAGGCGCCCATACGTAGCTGGAGCGTATTGGGAAGTCGGCTATCTCGATGGTCTTGGTCTTCGAGTAGTCGATGCTCGCACCGTTGAACTTGTACGACACGGTGCATGCCGCCGTCAGCACCGCCAGCGCCAATACGGCCAGCAGTCTTGCGCATGCCTTCCTATAGTTTGTCAAGTCCATATTGCTTTATCCTCCTGTAAAGTGTCCGGTCAGATATGCCCAGCTCCTTTGCCGCCTTCTTGCGGTTGCCGCCGTTGCGCTCGAGCGCCTTCTCCACCATCTGGCGGCCGATGTCCTCGAGATTCAGGCTCTCGGGTTCGGATATTTCCTCGGCAACGGCATCCATCACGGCCTGCTCCTGGCGCATGTCAGCGCCCGAACCGCCGGCCGCGCCCTGTATAACCGACGGCAGATTGGGCTGCGTACTTGTTGTCTGCACGCCGCGCGCCGAGTCGAACTGCTTGCGCAGGCTGTTCATCTCGCGGCGCAGGTCGCTCACGTTACCGCGCAACTCGTACAGTATTTTGTACAGGATGTCGCGCTCGCTCTCGAACGAGTGTCCGCCCGTGGCAGCCGCCACGGTTGCCAGTTGCGTGCTCTCGGCATCCTCTGGTATGAAGCGGTGTATTGTCTCGCCGTCGATAACGCGCTCCTCGCTCAACACCGACATCTGCTCGGTGATGTTCTTCAGCTGGCGCACGTTGCCCGGCCACTTGTACTTCAGCATTACGGCCTTGGCCTCGTCTGTGAGCGTTATCTTGGGCAGGCGGTACTTCTCGGCCGTCTGCATGGCGAAGAGACGGAACAACAGCAGTATGTCCTCGCCGCGGTCGCGCAGCGGAGGCATCTGTATCGGTATGGTGTTCAGTCGGTAGTACAAGTCCTCTCGGAAGCGGCCTTCGCTTACGGCGCGGCGCATATTCACGTTGGTGGCGGCCACTATGCGCACATCGGTCTTCATTATGCGCTGTCCGCCCACACGTATGTATTCGCCGGTCTCAAGCACACGCAGCAGGCGCGCCTGCGTTGCCGGTGGCAGCTCGCCCACCTCGTCGAGGAATATTGTGCCCTTGTCGGCCACGCCGAAGTATCCCTCGCTCTCGCCCACGGCACCGGTAAACGAGCCTTTCTCGTGGCCGAACAGCTCGCTGTCGATTGTGCCCTCGGGTATTGAGCCGCAGTTCACAGCAAAATACTTTTCGCGCCGGCGCGGCGAATTGTCATGTATTATGCGCGGAATTATCTCCTTGCCCACGCCGCTCTCGCCCACGACAAGCACGGACAAGTCGGTCGGCGCCACCTGCATGGCCACGTCGAGCGCGCGGTTCAGCCCGGGGCAGTTGCCCACTATGTTGTACCGCTGTTTTACCTTTTGCAGTTCGGTAGAGTTCATTTCAGACGGCAAAAATACTCATTTTATTTCAAATATCGCCATCAGCCGCCCCGAAATTGCATATTTTCACACATTCGGGGCAATATGCAGAATGAATATGCAAAACTACTGTAACCCGGCATCATTAAAAGCATCCAGGCCGCAAGCGTCTTGCTATGACGCCTGCGGCCTGATGCCTTTTTATTAAATTTAAGGAAGTATTTATTCCGGATAAGTTATCGTAGCGAATGCGCGGAGGATGTCACCAGGACGAGATGGATTCCCAATTAACTGTTCATTCGGCAAAAGACATGACTCTATCTTTCCTTCGCTGTTTCTGAAACAATATAGAACACCCTTTGTGTCAAATTTATCAACGTCTTTACCTTCTTCTATTAGGTTTGTTATATTTGTGGCAATGGTGGAATATTCCTCTCTCATATAATTCAACTCGACCATGTTTGCCAAATGCCAACCTGTAACACCGTCCACTGCAAGCTCGTCGATGCCTTTGCTAACAACAGTCTCCAAATCTTCCACGCTTTCTAAGGTTGAGTACTTCGGCGACATCAGCGTAAATGTATTCTCTGTATCGTCGTTCTTCATCAACACATAGCAGCCTTTATACATTTTTCCTACTTCAGGGGCAGTTCCTGTTACGGCATCCTCGCCCGACGGGTCGTCATCGCCACCTGGCACAACAGTTTCGCTTTCGCCCGATTCGTCAAACGAGAACGTAACGTCGGTAGTTCCGGCCCATTCCACACCAGTGAGAGAGCCGCTCAACTCCACACCGTCGCTGTTGTACGTTCCGTTGATGTTCACCTTGTAGTTGGCCTTCAGCTCCTTCGGGCAATTGTACGAGTAGCTGTGTATGTTGTCGCCCGTAGTGAACGACACCTTTACCGTTGCCGTGCCGGACGCTTCCAGCAGATAAACCGCGCCGGCGCTTTTCCATACATTGGTCTCGCCCTCACGTGTCAGGTTTGCGGTGTAGTCGCCGTTGTCTCCGTCATAAGTACCGTCGAGCTTTATGTTCTCATACAGCGGACTTACAGACACCGTTACAGCCGTAACGCTTGCCGGCACGTTGTTGATTATCACGCTTTCAAGCATCATCACCTTCCTTTCGAGCGACAGCGTCAGAGTATTCTCCTCGCCGTAGGCCATCTTCACATTGTTTTTAGCCGTCATCACATCGCCGTGCATGTGTCCGTCCTTCAGTGCCACGACCGCGTCTTTCGTGGCGTTCTCCTTCGTCGGCAGTTCGTATGCTTCAGCGTCTGTGCCTGCCAAGGCGTAAACGCCATAGCTGCCTTCAGGCAGTTTCAGCGACAGTTCGTCATCCCCGGATGCGAGCTGAACCAAATCAACGCACCTGTCGGCCTCGTCAAATACATATATGTTAACAGGATAGCTTATCTCCGCCGTGCCTTCAGCGCCTTCAGCCTGGGCAGCACGCGTGCGTATAACCAAGGTGCTGTTGGCATCCTTGTCTTCAAAAGCCTCCTCGTCATTAAATTTTTCACAAGAGAAAAGGGACGTTGCAAATAATAACAACAATGTTGTTTTTAGGATGTTTTTCATAACTTATGTTTTTGGTAAATTTACGCAAAGTTAAATATTTTATTGTTAATGCGCACGCAACATCCTATGTAAAACAATAATTTTACACTTCCCTAACATTCCTTGATATCTTTTTAACGTGAGCGCGACAGAACCCTACATTATTAATATGGTTGCTTTTCCAGCCAAAACAAACGGTTTTTCTTGCCAAATCATAATTTATATCCTTATGATTTGCTTCACTCCCTTGACGTTGCGCAGCTTTTTGACAAGCTGTTCAAGACGCGATGTATCCTCGACATTTACAACAAGGTTGCCGCTGAACAGTCCGTCGTTGCTGTCGATGTTGATGCTGCGCATCATTATTTTCTCTTCCTTTGATATTATGCTCGTTATGTTGTTGACTATGCCGATGTCGTCGTTGCCGATGATTTTCAGCGTCGTAGAATATTGCGAAGTGCCCTTGCCGCTCCATTTGGCCTTGACTATGCGGTAACCGAAACGTTTGCGCAGCTCCGGCGCGTTTGGGCAGTCCTTGCGGTGTATTTTTATTCCACCGTTCACGGTAACGAAACCGAACACGTCGTCACCATAGATAGGATGGCAGCATTTCGCCAGCGTGTAGTCAACGCCTTTCAGGTTCTGGTCTATTACGAGCACGTCGTCGCTTGCATAGGCAAGCTCTTCGTTGGGGTTCTCGTAGCTAAACCCTTCCGCACTGCGTGCAGGTTGCTGTGGCAGGGCGTTGTTGTCGCGCTGCAATATTTCCTGATATGTCTCTATGACATCGTTCACGTCGAGCGTGCCGTCAGCCATGCGGCGGTAGAAGTCGTTGGCCTCCTTGAAGCCCATTTTCTTTATCAAGTGCGACACGGCGCTCTCGTCAAACTCGATTTTTCGGTTCTTGAGCCTCCGCTCAAACATCTCCTTCGCATACGCGCCGTCTTTCACCATGAGGTCTTTAAGCGCCATGCGCACCTTGGCCTTGGCGCGGCTTGTCTTGACTATATTAAGCCACTCCTGCTTGGGCTTTTGGTTGGCCGAGGTCATGATTTCCACCTGGTCGCCGTTTTTCAGCACATGGCGGAACGTCACCACCTTGTTGTTGATTTTCGCCCCGGTGCAGTGGTCGCCTATGTTTGAGTGGATGCGGTATGCGAAGTCGAGCACCGTAGCCCCTTTGGGAAACTTCACGAGGTCGCCTTTCGGCGTGAACACAAACACCTCGTCCTCGTACAAGTCCATCTTGAACTGGTCGATTACTTGCAGGTCGTCCTTGTTCTCCAACGCCGTGCGTATGCTGTTAAGCCATTCGTCAAGGCCGCTTTCGCCCTTCACGCCCTTATACCGCCAGTGGGCGGCCAGTCCGCGCTCGGCTATCTCGTCCATGCGCTCCGTGCGTATTTGCACCTCCACCCATTTGTTTTCAGGCCCCAATACGGTGATGTGCAGGCTTTCGTAGCCGTTAGACTTGGGCACGCTCAGCCAGTCGCGCATGCGTTTGGGGTTGGGCTGGTACATGTCGGTGATGATGGCGAACACCTGCCAGCACTGCACCTTTTCCACTTTTTGCGGCGAATCGAGTATTATGCGTATGGCGAAGAGGTCGTACACGCCCTCGAAATCGCACTGCTGCTTCTTCATCTTCTGCCATATGCTGTGTATGCTCTTGGTCCTTCCCTTCATGTGGAACTTGAAACCGGCCTGCTTCAGCTTCTCGTCGATGGGGGCGATAAAGCGTTCTATGTAAGCGTCGCGGCTCTTCTTGGTGGCGTTGAGCTTATCCTTTATCATGTAATAGGCGTCGTGCTCAAGGTACTTCAGGCTCAAGTCCTCAAGCTCGCTCTTCAGCTTGTACAGGCCGAGCTTGTGCGCCAAGGGGGCGTACAGATAGCTGGCCTCCTCGCTCACCTCGGTCTTCGCATCTACGTTCTCCGTGTCGCGTATTTGCCGCATCAGGTTTACACGGTCGGCTATCATGATGAGGATGACGCGCATGTCCTCTGCGAACGACAGCAGCAGGTTGCGGAAGTTCTCGCTCTCAATGACGGGACTCTTCTTGTACAGCTCCTGTATTTTGCACAGTCCGTGGATTATGCGTGCCACGCTCTCGCCGAACACACGGCTTACCTCCTCCGTATCCTTAGCCACGGGATACAGCAGGATGGCCAGTACGCCGTCGCGCTTCAGCCCTATTTCGTCCACGGCTATGGCTGCCGTCTGCAAACTTGACACCACAGGGTTAAGTCCGAACACGTCTCTCACCACGCTGTCGCCGTTGATGGCCGCTTTCAAGTATTTGAAAACGTTAAGTTCGTCGTCACGGCTTACCAGTCCGCCAACACTTGCGCGCAGTTTGCGTGCAAGTCCGATGGCCGTTTTTTTCTCGTCTTGGGTGAATGTCAGTCTTTCCATGTAGTATTTCCGCCTTTTTCGGTCACGCCTTCAGATTGCATGATGCAAACTTACTCATTTTTCACGAAATAGCCGGTCTTTGTGTTTCAGAAAATGCCTTTTGTAAGGTTTATTGCATAAAGTAATAACTTTTTAATGCCTTTTGGTGCTTGTTTTGATGAAAAAGACTTATTTTTGCAATGCTATTATAACGAGATAAGACGGTCGGGATGCAAGTCTGACAATATACTTACTCCTTTCCTCCTTACTCCTTCTCTCCTTAATTTAATACAACCTAAAAAACAATACTTATGTTATCACAAGAAGACTTAAGGCAGATTGCCGCCAAAGGCATCACCGAAGCTCAAGTAGAGACACAGCTTGAGGAGTTCAAACAAGGTTTCCCGTTCCTGCGGCTTGAAGCCGCCGCAGCCGTAGGCAACGGCATCGCCGCGCCAGGCGACGACGACCGCCAGCGTTACATCGACGCGTGGAACGCCTACAAGGCCGGCGGCAAGCGCATAGTAAAGTTCGTTCCGGCCAGCGGAGCGGCCAGCCGCATGTTCAAGGACATGTTCGCCTTCCTCAACGGCGACCATGACACGCCGCAGACCGACTTCGAGAAGAAATACTTTGACAACATCGAGCGCTTCGCATTCTACGGCGAACTGAACGAGGCTTGCAAGCGCAACGAAGGAAAGGACATTCCCGCACTCATGGCCGAAGGCCGTTACAAGGACGTGGTGGCCAACATGCTTGAGCCTAAAGGACTCAACTACGGCCAGCTGCCAAAGGGTCTGCTACTGTTCCACAAGTACGCCGAAGGGCCGCGCACGCCGCTCGAGGAGCACCTCGTGGAGGGCGCGCTCTACGCCGCATCGGGCGGAGAGGCGCACATACACTTCACCGTAAGCCACGAGCACCGCGAGCTGTTTAAGGCCAAGGTCAACGAGAAGTGCGCCGCTTACGCCGCCAAATACGGAATAAAGTACGACGTGACGTTCTCCGAGCAGAAACCGTCGACCGACACAATCGCAGCAAACCCCGACAACACACCGTTCCGCAACGAGGACGGCTCGCTGCTCTTCCGTCCCGGAGGGCACGGCGCGCTCATACAGAACCTCAACGACATCGACGCCGACGTGGTGTTCATCAAGAACATAGACAACGTAGTGCCCGACCGCCTGAAGGGCGACACCGTTACCTACAAGCAGCTCATCGCAGGCATCCTTGTAACGCTGCAGGCCAAGGCTTTCGAGTATCTGCGCCTGCTCGACACCGGCGAGTACACCCACGAGCAGCTGGAGGAAATCATACGCTTCGTGCAGCGCGACCTATGCTGCCGCAAGGCCGACATCAAGCAGCTTGAAGACGCCGAACTGGTAGTCTACCTGCATAAGAAGCTCGACCGCCCGATGCGCGTTTGCGGAGTGGTGAAGAACGTAGGCGAGCCCGGCGGAGGGCCGTTCCTTACATACAACCAGGACGGCACGGTGAGCCTGCAAATACTCGAAAGCAGTCAGATAGACAAGAGCAACGCCGAGTACATGCGCATGTTTACCGAAGGAACCCACTTCAACCCGGTAGACCTTGTATGCGCCGTAAAGGACTACAAGGGCAACCGCTTCAACCTGCCCGACTACGTGGACAAGTCGACCGGCTTCATCAGCAGCAAGAGCAAGAACGGCCGCGAGCTGAAGGCGCTCGAGCTGCCGGGCCTGTGGAACGGCGCGATGAGCGACTGGAACACCATCTTCGTGGAAGTTCCATTGTCTACGTTCAACCCAGTAAAGACAGTTAACGACCTGCTCCGCGAGCAGCATCAGTAACCTGACGGCAGCCAGCAGGTTGCCAACGGCATTTTAAAAGGCGGCATTTCGCAACGCGAAATGCCGCCTTTTGTCTTGTCGTTTTGCCACACTTTCAAGGCAAAAGCATGACAATGTGTCATTGCGGAAATGCCTGTATTTTGGTACGAAACAGATTTATATCCGCCAGTTTGCCGCTTACAGTTGCGTCATAAGCGGCCTTTTGCATGGCATCATACCGTCAATGACATTGCCAAACACCATCTTTCGCAATGCCTTATACCACCTTTTGCTGCCACGGCAACCGTCTTTGCCGCTTACATATACGGCCTTCGGCTGCAATAAACGCCGTTAAAAGAATGTTAAAAACGCCGTCTCCACCTGCACGCTTTTACGCAAATCTCCACATGTCTTTGTACCTCAACGACTTGCGTCTGCACACGCTTTTTTGCGTTATTTTCGCCCATGGCGTCGTTATTCCGCACCGTCGCCGTTTTCCGTGTTAAACGCGGATACATAATGCAAGCGTTTACCGCAAAATGATTGCATTTTGTAAAATATATGGAAATCATCCGAGAGCATATTTAAGGACATTCGGTGTGTACGCCAACAGCGTATATTGCCGACAACCAAAAGTTTACACACGAGGCAAACAAAGATAAAAAAAACGTTTTAATTAACATAAATTAACACAATGGGGGGGGGTAAAATAAACATTTGTTTGTATATTTGCAAAGCACAAAAAATAAATACATTCTTACAACAGACTGTCGGGTTAATCCCATCACAGTACCATATCTGATGAATTACTGACGAATTACTGACGAATTACTGATGTATTACTGAAGAATTACTGAAGAATTACTGACGAATTACTGACGAATTACTGATGTATTACTGAAGAATTACTGACGAATTACTGATGTTTTACTGATGAATTACTGATGAATTACTGACGAATTACTGACGAATTACTGATGTATTACTGAAGAATTACTGATGTTTTAACAGCAATAAGACCGTTTTATTACATCTTTTATAAAAAAGATGCAGATAATTTCACACAGAAACAATAAAAACAAACAAATAACCTTGATGTATGATTAGAAACATACTGATTTCGGCTTTCTTGGTTTTTGCGACCGCCGTTACTGTGTCAGCGCAGAACGTCGCGGTGAAAACCAATGCTCTTTACTGGGCTACCACTACGCCTAACATAGGAGTGGAAGCATCGGTAGGTAAGAAACACACCCTCCAGCTTTTTTACGGACTCAACCCGTGGAAGCAGTCAGGCGGCGACCAGACCAGCCTGCGCCACTGGCTCCTCATGCCGGAGTACCGCTACTGGTTCTGCGAAAGCTTCAACGGCTGGTTCGTCGGCGCACACCTCATGGGAGGACAGTTCAACATGGGCAGCGTAGACCTGCCCTTCGGCATGTTCCCCGAACTTGAAGACCACCGCTACGAAGGCTGGTACGCCGGCGGTGGCATCACGGGCGGATACCAGTGGGTGCTGTCAAAGCATTGGAACATAGAGGCTTCGCTCGGCATTGGCTACGACTACATCAAGTACGACAAGTTCAAGTGTGGAGAATGCGGCGAGAGACTCAAGTCTGACCATAAAAACTACTTCGGCCCGACAAAGCTCGCCATCAGCCTGCTTTACATATTCTAAAAAGGTGAAAGGGTGAATGAGAAGGTGAGAAAGTGAGAAGGTGAGAAAGTGAGAAATCCAATCCTCCCAGCTCTCCCAGTCCTCCTAATAAAAACTAAAAAACAACAAACACAATGAAACGTTACACATTATTATATATGTCGGCACTGCTTGCCGTACCGTGCGCCGTACATGCGCAGACAGGCGACACACGCCTTGCCGACAATTCCATCGTAGTAGAGAACAAAAAGGTGGAGAAGACCGACCACAACCTCGTGGTCGACCTCACGCTCAACATGGACTCGCTGCGCCTGCGCTCCAACCAGCGGCTCGTGTTCACACCCATGGTATGCAGCAAGGACGGACAGCAGAAGCTCATGCCGCAAATAGTGGTGAACGGACGCAAGCAGGACATATCCTACAAGCGCTACGCCCACAAGGACTTCCCCGACGACGCACAGGTGGTACGCCGCAAGAACGGCACGGCGCAAAGCTATGACTACAACGCCGTAGTGCCTTACGAAGAGTGGATGAAAAACGCCGACGTAGTAATCGCCGAAGACCTCTGCGGATGCGGCAACGTCGAAGAACAAGACCAGACGGTCATACAGCGTCTACGCACGCCTTACATGGCTTACCTGCGCCCGCAGGCCGAGGCGCGGAAGGCACGCACGGAGCAAGGACGGGCGTTCATCGACTTCCCCGTTGACAAGACCACCCTCTATCCCGACTACCGCAACAACCCGCGCGAACTTGACAAAATCATAAACACCATCAACCTTGTAAAGGAAGACAAGAACGTCTCCATCACCGGCGTTGAAATACACGGCTACGCTTCGCCCGAGGCTCCTTACAACTATAACGCACGCCTGGCAGAGGGACGCGCCAAGACATTGACCGACCACGTGAAGCGTCTTGTCAACCTTAGCGACGACATATTCAAGGTGACATCCACCCCCGAGGACTGGGAAGGACTGCGACAGGCCGTAGCATCTGGCAACCTCGACCACAAGCAGCAAATCCTCGACATCATAGACGATACTGACCTCGACCCGGATGCACGCGAGTGGAAAATCAAGTCGACATATCCGCAGGAATACCGCTTCATGCTCGACACGTACTATCCGGCACTGCGCCACTCTGACTACGTTGTAAGCTATACCGTTAGGCCGTTCTCCGTGGAAGAGGCCAAGGAAATACTGCGCACCAAGCCAAAGCAGCTCTCGCTCGAAGAGATGTACCTCGTGGCGCAGACCTACGAGCCGGGTTCTGACGAGTTCAACGAGGTGTTCCAGACCGCCGTCCGCCTCTATCCCCAAGACCCCACGGCCAACCTCAACGCGGCCTGCGCCGAAATTGAGCGGGGCGACTACGAGGCGGCATCGCGCTATCTCGCCAAGGCAGGCAACTCTCCTTACGCAGCCCACGCACGCGGCGTAATCGCCATGAAGCAGGGCAACGACGACGAGGCGCGCCGCCAGTTCACCATCGCCGCACAAGGCGGTGTGAAGGAAGCGCAGCAGAACCTCGACATCATGGGCGACTAAGCTGTCCGCACAGCCTCGCCTGCCGCGCATCAGGCTCACTGGGCCTATCCCGCCTATCAGGCTCATACGGCCCATAAAAACAAGAATTGATAGTGGTTAAGGGGTGAATTTCACCCCTCCCATCAAGATATTTACGTCTTTATTAACTAATTTTACAATTAACAACATGAAAAAAACTAAATTATTCGCTCTCGCGTTTGCAGCGCTTGCGCTGGGAGCATGTTCAAGCGACGATGTCATTGAGCAGAAGAGCCAAGCCCAGTGGACTCCAGAAGGACAGGGCTACATCAACTTGGCCATCAACCTGCCGACGCAGACAGGTTCACGTGCCAATGACCAATTTGACGACGGCACCATCGAGGAGTACGATGTCAAGGACGCTACGCTTATCCTCTTTGCCGACGACAAGGTAAACAGTGCTTACGACCTTGACATCAACTTCCCACCGGCTGACGGAACTGTTGACAACATCACGACTACTGCA